>Ga0181535_10000199_pt1 | contig 92996 bp, 70 predicted proteins | sample PEATcosm2014_Bin_44_FD_119774 | JGI IMG/M metagenome (GOLD analysis project Ga0181535, IMG submission 119774) | Peatland microbial communities from MTU Mesocosm Facility, Houghton, MI, USA - PEATcosm2014_Bin17_30_metaG | ecosystem: Environmental > Terrestrial > Soil > Wetlands > Peat | place... | reverse complement strand
TCGACAATCGGTTCTGTGTGCCGTGTCCGCCAGTCCGGAATGCCTAATGAACCGCGGAGAGCTCCACCGTCTTAGGACGGGTTCACCGGCGCGTCAACCACGGCCCAGTGGGCCGGATTCTATTCTTCCCGGCGGCCTCCGCCACCACACCTGAAGCTCAAATGCCGTATGCTGACTTGAGGTGTACCCAGTCCTGTTTCATATCGGTTCGATCCTTGTTCCGGCCTATGGCGCTTCGGCAGCCGTCGGCGTGCTGCTGGCGTTGTTTCTGGCGCAGCGCACGGCGCGCGTGGCTGGCGTCGACACGGGCAAAGTGTGGAACCTCTGTGTAGTGGCTCTTTTTGCCGCGCTGATTGGTTCGCGACTGCTTTTGATTGCAATGAATTTCGCTGACCTGCGTTTGCATCCGATGTGGATGCTGGGGTTGGCGATGATTCATCATCCGCTGCTGAGCGCCTTCGGAGTGCTGGCCGCGGCCGTGGCTGCGATTCTGTATGGCCGCTGGCAGCGCCTGCCGTTGTGGAGCACCGCCGATGCGCTGGCCGCGCCGGTTGCGCTGGGGCTGGGCTTCGAGCAACTGGGCGCGCTGCTCGCTGGCTCGGGCTACGGAATCGAGGCCACGGGAATTGCACGGCGCTGGGCCATAAGTTACACGAATCTTCTTGCCGCGCGCTGGAGCGGCGCACCGCTGGATCTTCCAGTACATCCGGTGCAGGCTTACGCGTCGTTGGCGTTTCTCGCTCTCTCGATCATTCTTCTGTTCTGGTTGCCGCGCAGACGCCAGCAAGGCGACATCTTTGGGCTCATGCTGTTCGGTGCAGGAGTGGCTGTCTTTATCACCGAGTTCTGGCGCGACCCCGAGGGCCGCGGCGCAGTGCTCGGTGGCGCGCTGAATGGACCACAGGTGGCGGCGGCTGTGCTGGTGCTGGCTGGCGGGTTGGTAATGCTGGAACGTAAAGTGCCGGTCGAGAGTCGTGGTATCCCGCAATTGCCGCAAGAACAAAGACGCGGTAAAGATGGGGCACCCGTCGTTCATGAATCATCAAGGGAAGACGAGGCCGCACATGACTGAACTACGCACCTTCGAAGCAGCATCCGAGGCCAAGGGCCAGCGTCTCGACCAGTTCCTTGTCGCGCAGCTTGAGGGCGTGAGCCGCTCGCGCGTGCAACTGCTCATCGACCAGGGCGATGTGCTCGTGAATGGCATCGTCGAAAAGGCTTCGCTCAAGCTGCGCGGAGGCGAACGCATCGACATCACAGGCGAGCCGCATCCTGCGCCGCTCAAGGCCATGGCGGAGGAGATTCCGCTGGACGTGGTCTACGAGGACGCGGATCTCGCGGTGATCAACAAGCCGGCCGGGATGATGGTTCATGCCGGCTCGGGGCAGAATGAGGATGAGCGCAGCCGCGGCACGCTCGTTAACGCGCTGCTCTTCCGTTTCAAGGCGCTCTCGGCCACCGGCGGCGACTTGCGTCCCGGCATCGTTCATCGGCTCGATAAAGACACCAGCGGCCTGATTGTGGTGGCCAAGAACGACCGCACCCATGCGGCCCTGGCGGAGATGTTTTCCAGCCGCCAGATCAAGAAGACTTATATCGCGCTCGTTCAGGGATCACTCGAACGGGCCAAGGGCACCATCAACGCCAACGTTGGCCGCGATCCGGTGCGGCGCACGCGAATGACGGCGAAACCCTTGGGCGACGCCCGCACGGCAGTGACGCATTATGAGATCGTCCGGCGGCTCACGAATCGCTTTGGCAAGTTCACGCTGATCAGGGTGCGCATCGAGACCGGCCGGACGCACCAGATTCGCGTGCACATGGCATCCATTGGGCACCCGGTGGTGGGCGACACGCTCTATGGCGGCTCAGGGCAGTTGACCGACCAGGTAGCCTCAAATGCCGCGACCTCCAAGGCTGCGCGGCGCAAGTCGGAGCCGGAGAGGCTCAAGCTGGGACGAAACTTCCTTCACGCCGCACGGCTGGAGTTTCCCCATCCCAAGACGGGCAAATTGCTGCAACTTGAGGCGCCGCTGCCTGCGGAACTGGAGGCCTTCTTAAGCAGTCTGGAAGGCGGACAGACTGGTGCAGGGGCGTGACCTGCGTAATGTTGACGTCAAGACGTGGTGCCGTTGATAAAATGGGAGAGCCATGAAGAGAAACATCTCAGGTCTCGTCTTTGCCGTGGCTTTTGCGGCAACCGCTTTGAATGCGCAGCAGCCCGCGACCCCGCCCGCAGCCCAACCCGCACCGGCTCCGGTTGCCCAAAAACCTGCCGCGCAGCCAGCCGATCAGGCGACTGATGTGGGCGCGCCCACAATCACGAAGACGGTCAATGAGGTCAATCTCATCTTCACCGTCACCAGCAAGCATGGGGAGTATGTTCCCAACCTCAAGCAGAGCGATTTTGCGCTGCTCGACGACAATAAGGCGCCGGCCAAGGTGACCTCTTTCCACCAGCAGATCAATCTTCCGCTTCGGGTGGGAATCGTCATTGACGCCAGCACTTCGATTCGTTCACGGTTCGAGTTCGAGCAGCAGTCCGCGATCGATTTTCTTCTGCAGATTCTCAAGGCCAAAAGCGACCGCGCCTTCGTGATGGGCTTCGACGTAACCCCTACAGTGACTCAGGACTGGACCAACAATATCGACGGCCTGGAGGCAGGCGTGAACCGGCTGCGGCCCGGCGGCGGCACGGCGCTCTTCGACGCCGTCTACACAGCTTGCCGCGATAAGCTGGTGGACATTTCGCGCGGCCAGGAGCCGGTACGCAAAGCGATGGTGCTGATCTCAGACGGCGATGACAACCAGAGCCGCGTCTACAAAGATGAAGCCATCAAAGAGTGCCAGCGAGCCGATACCATCATCTACGCCATCAGCACCAACTGGACGCCGAGCCGCGGTGCCGGCGATCAAGTGCTGACCCAGATGGCCTCGGAGACCGGCGGGCAGGCATTCTTCCCGCCCTCGGTCGAAGAGATGTCAAACAGCTTCCACTCCATTGAAACAGAGCTGCGCAGCCAATATGCTCTGACCTACACACCGGCCGACTTTAAAGAGAATGGCGCCTTTCGTCCCATCTATCTCTACTGCAACGACCGGCACTATCTGGTGCGAACACGCAAGGGCTATTTCGCGCCCAAGCCGCTCAGTCACTAGGGCCTGAAAGCCTACACCTACCAAACGCGGCAAGGCTTCGGATTCACCATCGCTGCCGTTTTTTTGCAACTGAAACTCTTGGCGAACTCCGGCAGATCCTGCAAGACGGAGTTCGTTCGGTACTCGTCTGGCGCGTGCGGATCGCTCTGCGCCTGAGTCCGCAACTGCTCTGGCCGGGTTTGAGTGCACCACTGCTGTGCATAGGCAATCCAGAAACGCTGATCGGGCGTGTAGCCGCCGGTCTTCTCATCCATGTAAAGGTGCGCGGCCTGCGCCTTGTCGAGCCAGGCCAGCCAGGCCAGCCACAGCCCGCCCAGATCGGCCAGATTCTCGCCCAGTGTGAGCTTGCCGTTCAGATGAACACCCGGCACCGCCTCGATGGCGTCATACTGCCGGACCATGCAATCGGCCCGGTCGTTGAATCCGGCCTCGTCGTCCTTGGTCCACCAGTTCTTGAGGTTGCCGTCTTTGTCATATTGCCGGCCTTCGTCGTCAAAGCCGTGCGTCAGTTCGTGCCCAACAGTGGAACCCATGTCGCCGTAATTGGCCGCGTCGTCTTCCTTATCGCTGTAAAACGGAGGCTGGAAGTAGCCGGCGGGAAAGTTCACATTGTTCATCTGCGGATCGTAATAGGCATTCACCGTGGGCGGCGTCATCTCCCACTCACCTTTGTCGACCGGCTTGCCGATTTTGGCCAGGTCGCGGGCAAACTCGAATTCGTGCGCGCGCATCTGGTTGCCGAGGGCATCGCCGCGGACAATTCTCAGTTTTGAATAATCGCGCCATTTGTCCGGATAGCCGATCTTGTTCATCACCGCGTGCAGTTTCTCTTTGGCCTGAAGCTTGGTTGCGGCGCTCATCCAGTCCAGCGAGTCGATGTCCTTGTTCATGGTCTGCTCGATGGCCAGCGTCATTTCGAGAGCCTGCTGCTTCTCGGCCGGAGGAAAGTAGCGCGCCACATATTCCTGGCCCAACGCCTCGCCCAGTTCGCGATCCACGCGGCTGGTGCAGCGCTTCCAGCGCTCCTGTTCTTTCTCCGCGCCGTTCAGAGTATGTGCGTAAAAGCTCCAGTTCTCCTGGTCGAAGCTTTCGGGCAGGCTGGTGCCGGCATAGGCGTGCAACAGGTGCCAGCGCAGATAGGCCTTGATCTGATCGATCGGCATGTCGGCCACCAGCGCGTTGAACTCGGCAAAGAACTTCGGCTCCATATCGTTGGCCTTGCCTGCGGCCGGAGCATGAGCGGCGGCGACGTAATCGGCCAGCGAAAAGTGCGTCAGTTCTTTTGAGAACCCAGCCACATCCGTCGGATGATTCAGGTTCTGCGGATCGCGCAGTTCGGTAATCGTGAGCGAGGCCTTGGCCAGCCGCGTCTCGATGGCCATCACCGTATCGGCATCCGCAGCGGCCTGCGCATCGGGCTCTCCGGCCAGCACGAAGATCCTGCGCACGTGGGCCAGGTATTGCTGCCGAGTCTCCAATGACTTGGCATCGGTGCGTGTGTAGAAATCGCGCTCTGGCAAACCGAGCCCGCCTGCGCCATAGAAGCTGATCACCGAGTTGGAATCGGCATAGTCCTGGTTCGATTCGATCTCGAAGAATGCGTTCACGCCAATCGCGTGCAAATGAGCCAGCAACGCGGGCAAATCCGCGGCCGTCTTCACAGCGGCAATCTTGTCCAGTTCCGGAAAGAGCGGCGAGAGGCCCAGATTGTTGATGGCTGCCGTGTCCATGCAGCTTGCGTACTCGTCGCCAATTTTCTCGGCATTGGCCGGGTGCTTCAAATGGGACCCGTAGGCTTCTGCTTCGAGGATTTCCTTCAGGTGCAGCCGGTTCAACTCGGCAAGCTCAGTGAACCGGCCATAAGAGGTCTCGTCGGCGGGCAGCGGATTCCGCTTGAACCAGCCGTTGCAACTGTAGTGGTAAAAGTTTTCGCAAGGATCCACCGACTTGTCCACCAAAGCAGGGTCGAAGACGCGCAGCTCGGGAGCCTTTGCAGGAGCTGGGGCGGACGCGGTCTGGCAGATGGCCGGAACAACGGCCACGGCGATTGCGAGGGTGATCAGAGAGCGATAAGGCGCTGCAGCAAATTGCAACATGCCGAAACTCTACCAGATTCAGGCCTGAAAGAGCAGCCACAGAAGCAGGCAATTACAATGAAGTCGAGGACATAGATCATCCCAAGGAGCACATCCAGTGGCGCAACGCACCTTCAGCATCGTCAAGCCGGATGCCGTACGCATGGGCTTTACCGGGGCCATTCTGGCCGAAATCGATAAGGCCGGCTTTCAGATCGTGGCCATCAAACGGCAAGCCATTTCCAAAGCACAGGCCAGGGGCTTCTATGCTGTTCATGCCGGTAAGCCGTTCTTCGAAGGGCTCTGCGAATTCATGTCTTCGGGGCCGCTGGTGCTGATGGTCCTGGAAAAGGAGAACGCGATCGCCGATCTGCGCAAGCTGATGGGCGCGACGAATCCGGCCAATGCTGAAGATGGAACCATCCGCAAGAAGTTCGCCAGTTCGATGTCGGAGAATGCCATCCACGGATCAGATGCAGAAGAAACTGCGGCCTTCGAGATTGGCTACTGGTTTGCGGGGTACGAGTTGATTTAGGGTTGTATCGAGCCATGGCTAATCGCCAAAGAGGTCGTCGATTTTCTGGCGTAGCGTGGTCATCTCCTGACGCAGCTCGACGATTGTTGCCTCCAGGCGCACGATCCGCTCTTCGTGGCCTGCATCGTCGCCCGCTTCACGGCGAGCGAAGACCGGCTCGGCCGCAAATGCAGCCGCCAACGACTCAACGCCGCCCGAGAGCAGATGCACATAGCGCGACTCCTTCGTGCCCGGCTGGCGCGGCAAGACGGCGGCCAGCGGCGGCTCGCGATTCATCAGTTTTTCGAGCGCGGCCAGCACCTCTCCTATTTCGTCAAAGCGGTGCATTCTCTCGGTGCGCCCGCGCAGCTCGCCCGGCGTCTGCGGCCCGCGCAAGAGCAGCACGCAGACCAGCGCCGTTTCGGCGCGACTGAAGTTGAAAAACTCGCCCAGCCAGTGTTCATATTTGGTCACACGTCCATCGGCCCCGTGCGCGCGCCCGGCCAGGCGCAAGTCTTCCAGGCGATGAAGGGCTAGACGCACCTCCTCTTCGTCCAAATCCATCACCGGCTCGCGATTCGAACGCTGATTGCAGGCATTGATGAGCGCGTTGAGCGAGAGCGGATAGTAGTCCGGAGTGGTGACTTCCTTTTCGATCAGCGCGCCCAGTACGCGGGCCTGGGCGGCAGAGAGCACAATCGTTGCAGGCGGAGTTGGATCGGTTGGCGGCATATCTCTATTCTGTCATTGCCCGCCGGCCACTACTCCGCAAATGCCGGCGTGGGCTGGCCCGGCAGAATGAAGAACGAGACTCTCCACATGGGGAGTTTCGTTGGAGGCAAGGTTGGATGGAGCCCGTCTCAGGCTAATTCTGGAATAAGCTGTAGCATCCCAAGGCGGGCATGGAGACCTTGGCGTGGGCCGGATTGGGGAAGATGAAGGACCAGGGATTCTCTTCCACCTCGGGGCAGCCATGAGTGAGGATTTTGCCCCCGCCGGAGACCACGATCTCGGCGTTGAAATCGATAGGGAGCGATGCCTGCATGGCTGCGAAGAGCGCCTTCTGAGCACTTGCATGCACATCGCTGACGTACTCGCCGAGGGGCAGTTGGACTCTCTTCCCGGTGCTTGAATCGATCATCGAGCGGCTGAAACCGGCTGCTTTCATCCGTTCATGCAGCAGTACGTACTGGTTGTCGTGGATTTCGATTCGTGCTGTAAACCGCATTGGGGAGGCTCCTTGAGCACTATCTTCCCCGATCCATTCCGGTCCGTCTACGGGTTTTATAGGGTTATTGCCGGGTTTTTCCCGATTCGGTACCAAAAACCTAACGTGACTTATTTGGTGCCGAATCGGGCGGCTTGATAGAACCAGGCAGCGATCTTCTGTTCTGGATTGGGGCTCATATCTTCAGGGCAATTGCACGAGTGCACGTCAGCACTTCCATATCATCCGCAGGCTAAAGCTTCACCTGAAAAAGCGAACAAACAAGGAATAATACCCCCGGGGGGAGGGGTATTGATTTGCGTGTAAACCTTTTCGATACTTGTAGATTGGCCCGAATTAATTCGAAGTAAATCCATCGCAACTCGGGCACCGCCTGGTGAACAGCCAACCCAGCTTCAGAGTAGCAGGATGCAGGAAATGATCTGCAATTCAAGTTCATGCGATTGCCCGGTCCATATCTTCCGGCCATTTCTGCGCACCATGCAACAGGCGTAATATCCGCGCCGAATCGCCGACGATGCGATAGGCAGCAGCTATCTCTGTTCGTTGAGAATCGCGGCGGCGCGCCGCTCGGCGAAGTGCGCCTCAACCTGTTCGTGAGAAATCGCAGGAGGCGGATGATCCAGGGCCTCTTGCACCTTGGCGCGAAACCAAGCGTCGTGGTTGGCGGCATTTGCGGCCAGCGCAAAGGGCAGGGCCCCCTCATTGGCGGTACGCGTAAGAAGGATGCGAACGGCATCCGATACCGTCATTCCCATCTCTCCGAGAACGGCTGCCGCGCGTTCCTTCACAACAGGGTCGATGCGTGTTTGCACGAGCGCGTTTGCGGGCATGGCGAATAGTCCTCCAGAAGAGCATTGTAATTCATTTGAATTACAAATATCACGAATGTCGACCGGTGCGGCGTCCAACGTCCAAGAATCTTGATGTGGCGCACCGATTGTTCGCTAGGCCACGAGGACACGCGCCCTGGTTTGACCGTGCGGACTGGCTTGAACTGTGATCCTGATGTCCTGACCGAGGAGCATGAGGAAGCGCATCAACCTCTCGATCGAGAACCCGGTCAGGCGGCCGCGCAGAAGCATCGAGACCTTCGGCTGGTCGATTCCCAGAACTTCGGCGGCTCTCTTCTGGGTGAGCTTGCGCTCCCGGATGAGGACGGAGATCTTGTTGGCCAGTTCGGCTTTGGCGAGCGCCTCTTCGGGGTTCGGCAGGCCGAGATCGGCGAAGACATTTCCGCTGCTGACTACATAATCCGGCTCGTGGTTGGGCATGGTTCAGACCGTCCTTTCCCTGTCGATTTCGATCGCTCGCTTGAGCCTCTGTTTCACAACCTCGATTTCACCTCTGGGTGTCGCGATTCCCAGCTTCGACTTCTTCTGGAAGGCATGGAGGACGTAGACGGCGTGCTCCAGCCTGACGGTGTAGACGGTTCGAAAGGTATCGCCGCTATGGTCGGAGACAACCTCCAGAGTTCCGCCCGGAAAGCTCTTCAGCGGCTTGGCATCCGGGTGCTTGTTGCCCATTTGCGCCTGATAGATGGCGTACCCAACGTGACGCTGCACAGGATCAGGGAATTCGGATAGAACGCGGTGCGAGTCGCCAACGAAGAGCAAGTCTTTCATCTTTCGATCTTACTCAGTCACCAATATGCCAGATCTGGCATAGATCGTCAAGTCAGATACCGTTGATGGGGTCCGTGGTACCCCAAAGTCCGAACCTGGGGCACAAACCGACCGGAACATCACCGACCTGGCGTCTGGGTTATATAGAATGTGTCGGTAATGAGTCTCTTGGCCTTCGCCGCTGGTTCCACAATTCCGATGCCGCCAATGTTGAGTACCTTTGCCGTAACGGGCGTAATCTCGCCAGTTTGCGTGTTAATAGAATTTGCGGGCGCGGCCCCCGCGTGGACAGGAGCCTCCTCGTAAGCATCCTTGGAGACGATGCCAATTAGCTTCGGCGAACCACCGATCGTCATTCCGCCATACTTGGTAAGCCCACTGGATGTATGAAAGACAGGCCCTCCGCTATTTCCGCTGAAGACATTGGCATCTACGAGAAACGGATGGTCAAGTCGCCCATTCGGGTCCGTCCAAGCTATTATCCCGCCTCGTGCGATTGGGCTTGTCTGAAAATCCGGGCCAAGTAGTTCCGGGTACCCCATGACGACCACAGCAGCCCCCTGGTAGACGTCGTCCTCGCCACCAAAATCGGCTAGAGAGATGCCGTGCAGGTCTTTGTAGCCCGATAGGTTCGGGAGGGGGATGACAGCCAAATCAGCGTCGTCTGAGCTGTGCCAGAGTCGCCTGCCATTTACTACCAGAGGCATCTCGACTCCGAGATCATCTGCGGCACGCGGCTCGTTTTGTGGTAGGCGAAGATAAAGAACCGTCGGGTAAAAGCTCTTTTCGGGTTCAAAAAAAACATGCTTTGCGGTTAACAAACAACCATGTTGCGCGTCCCATGCAACTATTACTCCAGACCCTACTGTTGCGAACCTGGTCTGACCGTGTCCATCCGGGACACGTATCCCGATTGAAACAGTGGAACGTCGCAGGTGGTGGAGCAAATCATCATCTGGCCCAGGCACTGGTTGTCCAGACGGTGGAGTGACGCTTTGCGCTGGTGGAGTCTGGGCACTCCCCAGCGCCAAGAAGCTGAACAGTAGAGCGGTTACGAAGGTGGTCTTTCTCATTGGGCACCAATGGTACCATAATGCGCGCACGCTTGGCGTTTGTATGGACTTGCTCTTATCTTGCCTATTCCTAAGATAAATTCTGCAAATCTCAGCAAATAAGTTCCAAACGCATAATCGGCTCAGGCTTGATCATTTATTATAGATGCTTGCGCTAGGAACTGACGAGGAGAGCACAGGAACGCTGACTTTGCGGTCCGCGCTCCTGCGCAGTTCGGAATGTTATTTATTGTTGCGGCACGAATGAAGTCGTGCCCTTCCAAAGCAGCGAGGACCGGGTTGAGGGTTGCGCCGTTCGAACTGTGCTTTGCGTAATAGGGCGGGCGGGGGCGCCCGCCCTACAGCCGGTCTGGGGACCGGCGCTACAGACTCGACTATACCTTAGCCAGCACTTGGCCCGTTAGGCGCTCTTTTAGTAATTCGTGGGCGCTTGCGAGGAATTCAGCCAGCGGGAGTTTGCCGCTGTCGACTTCGGCTAGTAACTCACGCTGGGCTGCGTACTCTTTGTTGACGATGCCGGCCTTGGATTGCAACATGCGCCAGGCCTTGCGGCGCTCGGTGCAGAACATGACTAACTGGCGGCTCAGGGCGCGGTACTCGGTTTTGCCGTTCTCCTCGTAGGTGATGTAGACACCGAAGTCGGGGATGAAGGCGCGGTGCTCGGGATTGAGATAGTGGCGATAGACGACGTCCTGCTGGGTGATGCGGACCAGCATGTTATCGAGCGGAATGAGCTTGGCTGCCGCTTCGGGCTTGATCTTCTTCAGATGGTTGCGGAAGCGGGCCTCGGTGGTGCACCAGTTGGCTACGGTGTAGCGGCGAGTCTCGCCGGTGACCTTGTCTTTGGTCTCGTACCAGTCGAGATCGATGGACGGATTGCCCTTGATGTCCAGTGCTTCCTGATAAGTCTCGCCGAGGCGGGGGTTGAAGACGAATTCAGGCACACCGCGCGAGTCGCGCACGCGCTGGGCCTGGAAGAGGGCCATGTCGTCGGCGACGCCGTGTTCGGGCTGGCAGGTGGTGAAGGCCTGCAGGAACATGGTGCCGCGATACTCCAAACCGTCCAAAATCGCCCGGTAGAGCTTCGGTGCGTTGGCCATCGAGACCTGCGCGACGAAGGGCGAGCCGTGGCCGGCGAGGAAGGTCTCGGCTACGGTCTTCTTCTCTGTGTTCTTGCCCTGCGTGGCTGCGCCGAAGACGTTCATATCGTTGCCGCCGAGCATGGGGGTGGAGTCGGAGTTCTGGCCGCCGGTGTTGGAGTAGACCTGGGTATCGAGCATCAGGACTTTGACATTGGGCCGGTTTTGCAACATGACCTTTGAGGTGTTCTGGTAGCCGATGTCGCCGATGCCGCCGTCGCCGCCAACGACCCAGACTTTGGGGAGTTCAACGATCTCCTGGTCGGTCATGAGCGCGTCGGTGAAGTGGGTGAGGTTGTAGTACTGCTGAGCGTCGATGACGTCTGAACTGCCTCCGTCGGAGGAGGCGCCGTCGGCTTCGGCAATGACGTCGCGCGTGAGCAGGATGTCAGCGAGGCGCTCGGGGATGACGGAGCGGCGGGCGTGATCGACGATGAAACTCTCGCCCATGAGCCAGCCGACGGTGACGCCATCCTGAAAGAGCGAGTTCATCCACGGGTAGGGGTGGGGGTTGTTGGGCGCGGTGGAACCGTAAACGGTATTGCAACCGGTGTGCGCGGCCATGGCCATCACGCTCATGCCGTTGGCAAGGCGGCCATCGACGGGCTGGAGATTTTTGTGGTTGAATGCCTCGGTGAGCAGGACGGCTGCGATGGCTTCGACCAATTGTGCATCGGTGATGAGGCCGTTGGCCGCTTCATAGGCGGCGATGCGGGCGTGGGTGTCGGCTTCGTCTTCGCCGCCGAGGCCGAGGACCAGATGCGCAATGGCCTTGCGGAGGAGGGCGTATTCCGCGGGGCTGGTGGCCTGGAGATGGGCCAGGCGCTCCGCGCCGTTCTTTTCCAGTTCGCCGGCCTTGGCGAGGAAACGATCGCTCTTGGCGTGGAAGACGGGGCGCATGTAGGCTTCGGTGACGGCGGCGATGGAACGCAGGACGGATTTCTCTCCGCAACCGGCGCAGGCGCCATCGCCTGAGACCAAGGCGTCGTAGGTGGAGCGGACCATGAGCATGTTGCGCAAGGTCGCGGTCTTGGAGTCGGCGGGGTTGGCGGAGTTGAAGAGGCCGAGATACTTCTGCGAGGTGTCGGGCAGCAGATCGAGGAAGTGAGTGCCGGTCATGTGCTCGGTGTTGACGTCTTCGGTCTCGGCGACCATGCGCAGAGCGTTGTGATCGCCGCAGGCCGTGACGCAGGCCGCGCAGCCCTTGCAGAGGTCAGAGACAAAAATGGAGAAGATGCCGCCGGAGCCGGGCGCCTTGCGTTCGGGCGAGGAGAAGATGGCGTTGACCTTCTGATAGGCCATGGGGACTCTAGCGATGATTTCGAAGAACTGCTGCTTGGCCGTGGCGGAAAAACCATCGACTGTGTCGGTGACTTCGCGAAGGATGGTGGGGAGCGGGGTGCCGGTCTTGCCTTCGGCAACCATGCGCTGGCGAGTCTGGCGCTCGATCTCGGGCAGCGCGCTCATGAGCTTTGTGCGGTCGGCGGGGTCGGCGACGTAGTGCGAAATGGCCGTCCGCAGCAGCGTTGCGAGATCCTGCGCGGTGTTGGGCAGAGCCGTGTCGGGGCAGACAGAGATGCACTCCATGCACTGAGTGCAGTTCTCGGGAATGAAGAGCGGAGTCTCGCGGCGGGCAACGTATTTGGATGCCGTGTCGCCGGTGGCGGCTGCGATCATGCCCATAGCCGAGAGCGGCGAGGCGGGCTGGTTATAGCCAAAGTTGGAGCGGAACTCGGCGTCGAAGGTGGCGACGCGAGCGATGGGCGCGCGTTCGGCCTGGCCGGCGGGCAGAGGCGTGGAACGGCAGCCGGAGCCGCAACTGGCTTCGCCTGCGGGAACGGCCTCGAGAATCGGCAATAGAGCATGGCCGCGCAGGCTGGAGTGGTCGGCCGCAGTAAGGACGCCGATCTTGATCTCCTTGACCTGATCGAAGCCCTGCATCATGACTTCCATGTTGGACTGGACAACGGCTTCGCCGAGCTTGCCGAACTTGCTCACGTATTGCTTGTGAACGACGGCGCGATACTGCTCCTGGGTAATTCCGAAGTCTTTGAGAAGATTGGAGACGGCAAAGAATGCGCCGAGGAAGGCATTGCCCTGCATGCGGAGTTGCAGATCGCCGCGGTCGGTGGCTTTTTTGGCGATGGCAAAGCCGGGCAGCGTGAAGACGCGGATGTTTTTGTCGATGATCTGCTTGCGCGCCCAGAGGGGCAACTGCTCCCATGCCTTCTCGCCTTCCTGATCGGACTCCCAGACAAGGCTTCCGCCCTCGGCCATGCCGTCGAGAGGATTGGTGTGGGTAAAGGCTTTGGGATCGCAGCAGAGGACAACGGTCACGTGGCGCAGATCGCAGTTGACGCGGATGCGGTCTTTGGCCGCGACCATGAAATAGCTGGTCGGCGCGCCTTTTTTCTCCGAGCCGTATTTAGGGTTGGCGCTGACGTGAATGACTTCTTTGGGGTGGCCAAACTCGTCGCGCTCGCCGTCGCGTTCAAAGATCAGGTCGTTGAGGTCTCCAAGGATGGCGCCGAGATTCTTGCCGGTGGTGATGGCTCCCCAGCCGCCGATGGAGTGGAAGCGAACGGCCACTGCTCCGTCGGGCAAGAGGGAAGGAGTTTCGTCGCCGAGAACCGCATAGGGATGGTCGATGCCGAGAACGAAGAAGCTCACTCCGTCGGCTGCGGTCTTGCCGTCTTTGCGGGCGCGGTTGGCGGTGGCGAACTCAAACGCGCCAATGATGTGCTCGGGGCGGAAGTCGCGCGAGCCGAGGCCGTAGCTGCCGCCGTATATCTTTGGGACCTCGGCAAGCGAAGTCGCGGGAATGCCGTCGACACCTTGAACTGCCTTAGAGAATGCTGTGCGAATGTCGCGGCCGAGAGGATTGTCGCCGGAGAGGGCTTCGTCGGTGCGCTCGAGGATGATGACGTTCCGCTTGCCTTTGAGTGCGGCGACGATCGCGGCTTCGGGGAAGGGACGAATCACGTTGACGTGGATGGAGCCTACGCTTGCGCCGCGCGTCTGGCGCAGATAATCGACGGCGGCTTCGATGTTTTCAGCGGCCGAGCCGAGAGAGACAAAGACTGTTTCGGCATCTTCTGTCTTGTATTTGCTGATAAGGCCATAGTTGCGTCCGGTGAGTTCGGCGAAATCTTTGTAGGCTGCCTCAAGAAAGTCGAGAATCGGCTCGGCGAAGTTGTTGCGCCGCGCTACCACGCCATTCATATAGTGTTCCTGATTCTGGACGGGGCCGAGGAGGATTGGATTGGTCAGGTCCATCATCTTGGGAACGCGTCGGCGTGTGGGGCCAAAGAGAGTGCGCTGCGCCGGGGTGGGACAGTCGATGATGTCGTCGGGGGCGCCGAGATACTCGCGAATCAGTTCGGATTCATGCTTATGAAAAGTGCGTTCGAGATGCGAGGTAAGAAAGCCGTCCATGATGTTCATGCCGGGGGTGAGCGAGAGTTCCGTCACGCGGCGCAGAATGAGGGCCTGGTCGGCGGCCTGCTGCGCGTCTTTACCAAAGAGCATGATCCAGCCGGTGTCGAGCGCGCCATAGATGTCGTCGTGGCCGCAGTGCACGTTGAGGGCATGCTTGGTGAGAGCGCGCGCGCCGACCTCGAGAACCATCGTCGAACCTTTGCCGGGCGCGTGATAGTACTGCTCGACGCCGTAGACGACTCCCTGGCCGGAGGTGAAGTTAACCACGCGTTTGCCGCAGACGGAGTGAGCGATGGCGCCGCCCTGGGCCGCATGTTCGCCTTCGGTCTCGATGGCGATGGTGTTCTGCCCAAAGACGTTCAAGTGGCCTTCAGCATAGGCCTGCTGAAAGAGCTCGCCGCCCTCTGTGGAAGGCGTGATTGGATAAAAGACTCCGGCGTCAGCGATGCGGGTCTCGGTGTGGTACGAGACGAGCTGATTCCCATTTGCAGTGACCCGTATTCCGGGAAAGCGAGCAGCAGTAGTCATGAATTCCTCTCTTGGCGTCAGTTCTTGCATTGGCGTCTTCGACCTGAGTGTGAGCGTCGATTTCGAGGGAAGATTCTTCACTCGAATCCGCGTTGCGGTTCGTTCCGTTGGACCATCGTGCCGCTCAAGCGCGGCTCGGTTGGCAAGCTCTTGCAAGTGTATCGGCCGAGGTAGAGACGAGGATACCCAAGGGGGGGTGTTCCTCAAATACGGCCTACATCTAGTATGCGCCCTTCATAGGGGTACTCCATCCCATGCTGTGAGATGGATCACATCTGCTCTTGGCGGCTCTCGGCTCATTGAACAACGACGGAGGCGAAAACAGAGTCGCATCGTCAACACTTGCTTAGTGTTTGATGCGCCACATTCAACGGCGATTCCACCCCAGGGCATTCGGGCAGAGAGCGATTTCACCGGGTTTCAATCTCTTGCAGAGGATCTCATCCAGCCAATGCCGGTTATGGTCCTCTCTGTGATTTCGTATGTGCAAGAAAGTATTCACTTGGCTTACCATGGCGGGGAGGAATCCTTGCAATGAAATCTGTCTCGAAGCTGCATCTGGTTCGTTTGGTTTGCGTTGCCTCCTTCATTGGGGCGGCCTCGATTCTTTCTTCCGTTTGCGCATTGGCGCAGACCGCTGCCGAGGCCTCAAAGATTGCCGCTGTTCTGAACACCGACGCCCAGGCAGTCATAGACCGTCTCTCGAGCCTGAGTGAATTGGCGGACGGAACATGGAAGATGCAGGCCGGCAATTTCGCTCATGGCGAAGCTGTCAATCTGGACGAAAGCACATGGCAGCCTATCTCGCGCGGCCCGGCACCCAAGGATGCGGTCTGGTTTCGCCAAACATACGAGGTTCCAGCCACGCTGAACGGCTACGACCTGACGGGCGCGCGCATCTGGTTTCAGTTCCATGCCAGCGCGAACGGTCCCATGCCCGAGATTCTTTACTTCGACGGCAGGCGGGTGGCCATGGGCGACGATCTGGAGCCGGTTGTGCTCTTCGATCATGCCCGGCCCGGAGACACTGTCTCGGTCGCGATCAAGCTATTGCGCACCATCGATGACAAGCAGATGAAGGGCGCGACGCTGAAGATCGAATTCCCTGAGAATCGGCCGAGCCCGGAGGATCTGCGCAGGGAGTTCCTTGCTGCTACTCTTCTTGTTCCCGCGCTGGCGCCCAACGACCCCTCCGAGTTCGTCACGCTTTCCGACGCCATTCGCACAGTAGACCTGACCGCTCTTTCCGTGCATGACCAGGCCAGGTTCGACGCCAGCCTCAAGGCGGCTCACTCCAAGCTCGAACCCCTTACGCCACTCTTGCGGCAGGTTACGTTTCATCTCACCGGCAACTCGCACATCGATGCTGCCTGGCTGTGGCCGTGGACCGAAACCGTGGATGTGGTCAGGCGCACCTTCGGGACTGCGCTGCAATTGATGAATGAGTATCCCGATTACACATTTACTCAGTCTGCGGCTGCCTATAACGAGTGGATGGCCGACAAGTATCCCGAGATGAATGCAGAGATTGGACGGCGCATCGACGAGGGCCGCTGGGAGATTGTCGGTGGCATGTGGGTCGAGCCGGACCTCAACCTGCCCGACGGCGAGTCGCTCGTTCGTCAACTGCTGGTGGGCAAGCGCTGGTACAAGCAGGCCTACGGGGTGGATGTGCGGATCGGCTGGAACCCGGATTCCTTTGGATACACCTGGCAGTTGCCGCAGATCTACAAAAAAAGCGGTATTGACTACTTTCTAACCCAGAAGATGGCCTGGAACGATACCAACCCACTCCCCTTCAAGGTCTTCTGGTGGGAATCGCCGGATGGGTCGAAGGTGCTGACTTACTTTCCGCATGACTACGGCAATCAGGATCTGAACCCGGTGCGGCTGGCGCGCGACTTCACCATTGCGCAAAAGCAGGCCAACGGACTCACCGGCATCATGGATCTTTATGGCATCGGCGATCACGGCGGCGGGCCGACAAGGGTGGTTCTGGATGAGGGCTTTCATTGGTTAACCCCCGGTCACGTGACGCCAAAGATGGAGTTCGGCACGGCGCAATCCTTCTTCACCAGCCTCGAAAGACAGATTGCGCCCGACAGCCCTGTCTGGGATTACGCGTCGATTGCGAAGGGGTATACTGCCCCAGCAGCGATTGCCGGCAAGGTGAGCATTCCCACATGGAAGAGCGAGCTTTACTTTGAGTATCACCGCGGCGTGATGACCACGCAGGCCAACCACAAGCGCAACATGCGCGAGGCCGAGGAAGAGATGCTCAATGCGGAGAAGTGGGCTTCGCTGGCCTGGCTCGATGGCAACACTTATCCCGCAGCGGAGCTGACCGAGGACTGGAAGAAAGTGCTTTTTAATCAGTTCCACGACTTGGCCGCGGGCTCCGGTGTCGGCCAGATCTACAAGGACGCGCAGAAGGACTACGACGTGGTGCGCCTGTCGACGAACGAGATCACACAGGCTTCTCTCGACAAGGTGGTGGAAGGCATCGACACGCAGGGCGAAGGCACGCCGGTGGTGATCTTCAATCCTCTCGGATGGACGCGAACGGGCAAGGTGCGGATCAAAGCGCAGGTCCCTTATAAGGAGGGTTATCACTTCCGTATCGTGCCGCCGCGCACCGCCGGACCTGTCACTTATCCGAGTAATGTTTTATGGGACAAGCAGACCGGCGTCGCGGAGATGGATGCGGACGTTGAGGTTCAGGCTCTGGGTTACGCGGTCTATCACCTGGTGCTCGAGCCGGACAGCGGCGGCCGCTCTGGAACTGCGTTTGCACTGATTCCGCAGAGTTTTGAGAGTGAATCATTCATACGGATTCGCAACAACAAGCTGCAATTGACGGTGGATAAAAGTACCGGCTGCATCACCAGCTTGCTGATGCATTGGACTCCGGAACAAAACAAGAAATGGGCCACGGTGGAGGAAGGCGTGCCACCGGTCATTCCGACTATTACCGTTGAAACCATCGCTCACGAAGGCTGCGCGAACGAACTTCAGACATTCAAAGACACGCCCAAGCAATACGATGCGTGGAATATCGATCCTGGAACGCTGGATGAGCCGATGCCGCTGACTCATGCCGACCGCGTTGAACTTGTGGGGGCAGACACGCGCTCTCCGGCGGTTCGCGTGACACGCACCTGGCAGAAGTCCAAATTTGTGCAGACGATCAGTCTGCGGACCGGAGCCGATCAGGTCGATGTTGATAACGAGATCGACTGGCACGAGACGCATGTACTGCTCAAGGCCGCATTTCCTTTGTCGGTCACGAGCGATCATGCCACGTATGAGATTCCTTACGGCAGCATCGAACGGCCGACGACGCGCAACAACAGTTGGGAGAAGGCGCAGTTTGAGGTTCCTGCGATGCGCTGGGCCGATCTCTCCGGCCGGGGCGAAGGCGCCAGGACCTACGGCCTGAGCGTGATCAATGAGTCGAAGTACGGTTACGACGCGGCGGATAACGTGCTGCGGCTTACGCTGCTGCGTTCGCCGGTCTGGCCCGATCCCGAGGCTGACCGCGGCCACCATCACTTCCGCTATGCGCTTTATCCGCACCTCGGCACATGGAAGGAAGCGCAGACCGTTCGCCACGGCTGGGAGTTCAATTATCCGCTAACGGCAGTCACCACCATTGCACACCCCGGATTGTTGCCGGCGGTGTACTCCTTCGCCTCGGTCGCGCCGGAGAATATCGTACTGACCGCGATGAAGAAGGCGGAAGATGCGAACGCGCTGATCTTGCGGGGTTATGAGTGGGCGGGAAAGAGCACAACAGCGAAGTTCCACGTGCCGCCGGGAGCGCTCTCGGCGACGGTGACCAACTTGATGGAGTCGCCGGATACTCCGGAGGCGACCGCGCTTGAGGTGACGGGAGACATGGTGAAGGCGCCGATTCGACCGTATGAGATCTTGACGATCCGGGTGGATTACCCGAATGGGGGAGTGAAGCAGTAGGGGATTCAAAAGGTTCTTGGTATCCCACCCTAGCGACAAAAAACGTCCCGAGGGTGGGGCACCCGGCACCCGGAGTAATCCTTCGCCGATTAAGCTTCAGGCATCTCGGCCCTTATTGAACGGTTACAGGATACGTGGTGATAAAGAGTCCCTTGTCCACTTCCGATGATGTCTGCCTCCCGGGTCTGGCGATGTGGATGGTGTTCAGGAGAATCTGTTTACCCGTATCGAATGAAATGCCGAGAATCAGCACATCCGGTTCTCCGCCCGCCTGCCAGATGTCTCCTTCAATCGAGTCAGTTGTGCGCGTGCTGTATTCACCTTGGAAAGCATGACCGCCAGCGAAGTGAAACTCCGCCCGCCCATCCTCTGCATCGCGGCTGCCGCGACAGATCGGCAGAACACCACGGTACAGGACCTTGCCACTGAGGCGAATTTCCACACCGAGTCTGTGATCATGGTTGCATCGCTTAGACCAAGTCCACACCTCGTCGCTGTTCACCGCGACGGAGGAAGGCTGCGCGATTGCAGGTGCAGCGACCAAGACCGCGAAAAACAACAGCGCGCATTTCACAATGATTCTGCTCAGGATATGCATGACGAATTGAGTGTACGCCTTTCGGCCAGCCTATCACTGCCAACCGGCAGTTAATATCTCGGCGACGAAGTATGGCTTTCGAGCCTCATGCGTAGCAGTTGCACCTCTTCGCAGCCAATGAAGCGCCCCTTCAAGTGGAATCGATAGCAAAGATGCTGTTTCCCATTCTTTGGTACTCTAGCCGGGAGGAGCCTTATCCATGGACATCACTTCCCCGTTCTTTGTAGTTGCCATCATCGTCGCGGTCTTTGCCGTGGCGATTTTCTTCGCCGCCAGTACGAAGGAAGACGAGCCTCCGGCGGACTGACCGGCACGACTCAGATTGTTTCCAGATGCAGAAAGGGCCGCTACGCTTGCGCGCAGCGGCCCTCACTCATTTGGGCTGGATGACAGGCCCTATCACTGTGGCTTCTTCTCGTCCTTTTTGTCTTTGTCCTTGTCGGATTTCTTGTCTTGCTGTGGCTTGGCAGCCGGTGGCGGGGCAGGCCTGGGAGCAGGCTGAGCCGCTGGGGGCGGGGTTGGTCTGGCTGGCGGCGGAGCCACTTGCCTGGCTGCTGGTTGAACAGGCGGGGGCGCTACAGGCCTGGTGGCCGGTGGTGCCGCCTGTTGAGGAGCGGGCCTGGCCATCGGCTGAGCCGGTGGAGGCGTTGCCGGTCTGGCGGCGGCGGGCGGAGGTGCAGGTCTTGCTATCGGTTGATTCTCCGGTGGCGCAGAGGGTCTCGCCATTGGCGCAGGGACGGGCTTCTCCATCGGCTCAACAACTTGATTCCGGGCTGGCGCTGCGGCGGGCGCGGGAGCCGGTGAAGGCCGGGCTACCGGGACCATGGGACCGCCGGGCGTTCTAGCCGGAGCCGAGGCTGCCGGAGGGGGTGCAACGATGGTGCGGCCCGGCAGAGGCCTGACAGGCGTGGTTGCTCTAACGGGGGGTTCTACGGGCTTGGCGCCTGGCTTGGCCGAGACCAGCTTGCCCGTTTCGTTGATGAGGGCTGGGCGCTGGGCAGTTACAGGCACGGGACGGGTGGGTGGGTGGAGAGCGATTGACACCCGGACAGGTTGAACCTGAGGACTGGCCAGCACCTGCACATGATTGAACTGATTGCGGTCCACGACGACTGCTGCGGTGCGTGCCGAGCGGCCGGAGGCGAAGTCGTTCTGGCTCATGGCAGAGACGCCGATGGTGCGGTTCACATAGGTCACGTTGACCACGTTGATGTTCACGTAGGTAGTTTGCACGTGAACGACCCGGCTCTCGGTGATGTTGGAGATGTTGATCTGGTCGATGTAGCGAGGGCTGGCGTGATACCAGGGGTGGTAAACCTCGCCAGGGCCGAGCGGGAACCAGGCGGAGACGCCCGCGCCGCCCACTTGAATGCCTCCGGCAAAGACGACCAGCGCGGGAGACCAGACCGGATGCGCGGCCGGAGGTCCGGGAACCCATCCCCAGCGGCCTTCGAAGGAAACCCAGCGGCCATAGTGGAAGGGCGCATACCCCCAGGACTCATCCTCAACCCAGACCCATCCCCATGGATCGTGGTTGACCCAGTGGCCGTAGTGGTAGGGCGCCCAGTCGGCGGGCACGTTGTTGGGGAACCAGATTGGACCGTAGTCGGTGCCCGGCAACCAAGTGCCGTTGGCGTCCAATTCGTAGGCGCCTGGGATCTCGGGGCTTACATAGCGATAGGAGGCGGCATTGGCGATCTGCTGATCGCGCCAGTGGCTCCACTTGTCCAGGTCGTCCCAGTCGGCGGGTTGCAGCCATTGGGGATAAACCGGGTTGGAGCCCGCCAACTCCAGTGCCGTGCCTTGGGCGATGTACTGGCTAAAGCCGCCCGCGCCAGAGATCACTACATTGTTGTTGTTGGAGAAGTTGGTGAAGATGGTTGCGCCTTGATCGGGCAATACATCCACGCGAAGCTCTCCCGGCTGGTAGAGGCCGGCGCTTCCGCTGGGGGAGTTAATGTGCAGCCATTGGTTTTGCCATAGCCCGAGCGTGTGGACGTGCACCGAGCCCTGGGCGACGCCGACTGAGAGGCTCCAAGGGGTGTCGGCGACAAAACTCACATCGGAGTTCGGACCGATGCGAATGTAGGTCTGACCGACCTGAATCTCGGCGCGGCCATCAGAGTCCGTGAAAATGCGGTCGCCGGGACCCATTGGGAAGTTGGGCACCGCCTGGCCCCAATCGTCAGAGCCTGCCTGCTGAATGGACACCGCGCCGGTGACCAAAGAGAGCCGGCCGGCCTGCGCGGGCGGATCATCCTGAGCGTACTGGTCATCCTGAGCGCGCGAAGGTGCGGCAGCGAGCATCAGAAGTGCTGGGATTGCGGCTGCCAGCAGCAGTTTTCGCGTAATGGAGAGGGAGTATGAGTGCATCGCGACTTCCTTTCAGTTGGGGCTTTCGTTGGGCGCTCAGTGTCTCCCGTTTGGGCTAAACCTGTTATTCCGGGGGAGCGGAAACCTGGCGCGTTGGGGTGAAGCTTGCGATCATCGAGGGCTGTCCGCACCCTTGCGGAGCCAAGTCCCTCCATGGTGGATACTAACCCGATTGAGCAGGGAAAGTGGCAAAAAAGATGTTGCCTCGGACCCGGCGATTCCAGCTCCCTTGCCCGATTCGAGGAACCATTCGGGGTACGCCGGCGTATAACGGGGCTAGAGGGCGATTGGCACCATGCGAAATCTTACACAATGTGCGACATCGTTGGTTGTGGGCCTGTTGTTGGCGGGCGGAATCACAGGATGCAGGGTCCATGTCGACAAGGACTCCAGCGGTGACGAAAAGAAGGTTCAGGTGGATACCCCATTCGGCGGCATCCATGTAAATACCGATCAGACCACCGCGGTGGACCTGGGCCTGCCGACTTATCCCGGCGCGGTGGTGGTGAAGGGTGACGACAAGCACAAATCGGCCGATGTGCATCTGGGCTTTGGCGAGTGGGAGCTGCGGGTAAGGGCGGTCTCTTATGAGACCCCCGATCCCCAGGACAAAGTGACCGATTTCTACAAAAAGGCGCTGGGACGCTTTGGGGACGTAATTGTCTGCCAGGGCAAAACTCCGGTAGGCTCCCCGACCGCCACGCACGAGGGGCTGACCTGTACGGACGACAATGACCACCATGTCCAAGTCGACGAGGGAGGGTACCATCCGGGAAACGATAACCGGCAATTGAAAGCCGGCTCAAAACGCCACCAGCATATCGTCGGCTTTGAAGATCCAAGTGACGGCAAGACCCGGTTCGCCCTGGTGGCGCTGGATTTGCCCGCCGCCGTGGATTCGAGCTCCGGCAAGAGCGATTAGGGGCTTTTAGCGCGATCCTTCATTGGAATGCGGGAATGCTAGAATCGCCCAAGCTACGCGAGGCAGGCACAACAAAACCCCGTCCGGGCCGGACGGGGTTCGTGTCAATCGTGAACTTCACACTGAGATTCGGTTCCGGCTTCAGGCCTGAAGAGCAGCCTCGATCAGAACTCAGCGGAACCTCAAGCGTTGTGGAATTTACGCTTTGGCGATCTTGCCGGTCTTGATGCAGCTGGTGCAGACCCTGATGCGCTTGGCGTTGCCATTGACCAGCGCCTTTACCGCTTGCAGATTCACGCTCCAGCGCCTGCGGGTGACGTTGTGGGCGTGTGAGATGTTGTTACCGAACTGCGGACCTTTTCCGCAGATATCGCATACCTGTGCCATGACTTCGCTCCAAACTTTGGTGTTTCGCGCCGCCGCTGCAAGCCATCTCAGCGCTCCAACTTAATGATGAGCGAATTTGAGACCTGTCCAAACGGGGCTTAGGAAGACACACTACCCCGGCGGTTGCCGAATCTTCATTATACCCGGAATAGGCCCCTTGGCCAACCTGCAGCCTGGTCTAGTTCGCGGCAGCCTGCCCCTGGCGAAGGTTTTCCAGCACCTTTAGATAGGCGCGGGAGGTCTCGGTGATCACTTCTGGCGTTCCGGCGTCGATGGCGGCCAGGTTGACCAGGTCGCCGCCCACGCCGAGCGCGCGGGCTCCGGCGCGGAGAAAGCTCTCGGCAGTTTGCAGTGTGACGCCGCCGGTGGGAATCAACTTCAAATGCGGGAATGGAGCCAGCAGGGACTTGAGATAGCTGGCGCCTCCCACGGCCGAACAGGGAAAGACCTTCACGTAATCCGCGCCGGCATTCCATGCGGTGATGACCTCGGTAGGGGTGAGAGCGCCGGGAATGGAGAGCTTGCCCAGGGCGCGGGTCTTGGCGATGACCTCAGGGTGAAGGCTCGGGCTTACAACGAACTCGGCGCCGGCCTCGATGGTGGCTGCGGCCTGATCGGCGGTGGTGACGGTACCGGAGCCTAGCAGGAGCTTCGCTCCGTATTCGCGCTTGAGCTCTTTCAACACATCCAGAGCGCCGGGAACGGTCATGGTAACTTCAACAACGGTTACGCCTCCGGCGATTATGGCCTTTACGGCGGCGAGGGCCTGGGCGGCGTTGCGGGCGCGAAGCACCGGAATGAGGCCGACGCGTTCGATGGATTGCGCTGTGGTTTCTTGCATGGCTTCCTCTATCCCGATAAGACTTTAGTCCATCGGTCAAGGATACTTTAGCGCATCTATCCCCGCGCCGGCCGTGAGGAGGACCGATCGCCACATGTCTGCTCACAATCTCTCCCGCGGCTCAAGAATCAAAACGTGGCAAAGCTGATCATCACCTCTTTGCGTTCAGCGACGGGCTGGCCACGCTTGGTGGCGGGCAGAAACCTGTATTGCCAGGCGGCTGCCTCCGCTTTCTTGTCCAATCCAAAGCCGAGGCCGCGCACAACACGAACCTCCTTTGGCAAGCCTTCTTCACTGACCAACACCGAGACCTCAGCCACCTGCACGTACGGATGCGCCACAAACGGGTCGGCGAAGTCCGCGTCAACGGTGTGAATCGGGAAGGGCGGCGTATAAGACAAAGGCTTGTGATGCTTGTCCTCGAGGCGCGATTCATTCGGAGCAGGCAAGTCTCTCTCGGTGATGAGGATCTGTGGGATGGCTGGGCTGCGGTCGGCGTGATATACGACTCGAATATCGATCCAGACAGGAACCGGTTTGTCTCGTAACTTTCCCGGTTCAAACTTCGACTGCTTCACGGCTGCGATCGCGACATCATCGAAGGGCTCGCCATGCGCATGCAAAACTTGAATGTGCGCCGGTGCGCCATCGGCGCCGATCACCATGGCCAGCACCGTCATGCCTTGAAGCTCCTTACCGGAGAACCCGTCTGGGTACGGCGCCTGGACAGTGCGAATCAGAATGGGTGCCGTCACCTCGGGCCCCGTGTAGTAAATGCCATCCTTGTCTGGCGCCTGGTGGACCTGGCGGGCAACGGAAGCTGAACCTTGCGCCCAAAGGCCGATAGCTGCCAGAGTCATCAGAAATACAAATGCATATTTAGCTTGCAGCATTTTATTCTCTGCTCCTTTTTTCATTTGTTGCCGTGGTTCGCTCGGCTGTTCCGTCTGCAAAATCCCATTTGAGTATCGCAAGGATCACCCTCGATTGATCTCCCCATGAAGATATGAGCGGGGATGCTCATCAATAGATAGACTGAGTCGTGTGCATGATGCAATAAAGATTAAATAAGGAGTTCGATACGAAACACGGAGACTTTGAATGAAAACAAACATCACGCCACTTGCACGAGAGATTCTATGACTGCGAATTGATCTTTATGACTTACTTATTCTGCCCTGATAATTCGCTCATAACTTTCTTCAAAACACATATAGAATCTTTATGGACAGCGTCTTAGAGTCGGAAAACAATAGCTCCATGTTCGAGAGCGGAGCGAATGCAATTGATTTTTTCGTTCAGTTTGTTAGTGTGACTGAAAATCGACATTGGCAACGCAGTTAACTCCGATTTCTTCACAAATCCTGTAATTCAGGCGCATCGGCGGCTCCGCAGGCAAAGCTGCGGAGCATTGAGGGATTCCCTGTCCCGCAATTGCAGTCATTGTTCAAAATGATGGAATCAACGGATGAGAACTAAGGAAAGCTGTCTCCGTCGCGGTGCTTCCGGTCTTTCTCTTTTCAACCTTGGCAACTTTCGGCGATAGCTCGATTGCTCGAAGAATCATTGAAGAAATGAGCAATTCAACGGTCACTTACTTTTAGTTAGTGACCGGCAGATTTCACCTTGAAGACTCGTGCATGACGATGCGCGATATTGCTTGATCTTTTCGAAAACACTTCGATCTCTTTGCGGCTCCTTTATGTCGCTTCGCATAAGAATTGAAACTATGAAGAGCGCCGAGCAAGCTCGTTGTTCTTCATCGAGAGCCAACGCAAACTAAACCGGCGACGCCAGGCGTCGTGGAGGACAGAACCCCATGAAGAAGAACCTCAGGATGGCCATCGTACTGGGAGCTGCAATTTGCGGGATCGTCGTGCCGCTCGAGTGTCGAGCTCAGGCCGCTGCATCGAGCTCCGTAAAAAGTACCGCGCCGCAAACCGCCGCCAGCACGCCCTCGGTTCAAGCTGCTTCGGTTGAGATTGCAGCCTTGGGAGGGCCGGAATCGGACCCTGGCGCACCAGCCGGCGCAGCCGCTGCCCCGGCGCCTGCCGCTGCAACTCCAGGTGCAACGCCCGGTTCCGTCTTGCCCGCGATCGATCGCGACGCGGTGGTCAAAGAGCTGGTGGAAATGAAGGCGCGCATCGCACAACTTGAGTCCGAACTCGGAGCAAGCAATGCAGAGCGGGACGCGAATGCACTGCGCTCGGCGGAAGGCGTTGCCGCGGGCGGCGGTTCGAGCAGTTCGACGATGCCTGAGATGCAAGCCGCGGCGCCACCTCCGCCGGCAGCAGCTCCCGCGCCTCCCGAGATCAGCGCGGAAAGATTGACAAAGGAAGCGCCATTCCCAGGCGACTGGACCTGGCTGAACAGCGCCGGGCACAACGTCGACAGTCCCATGTCGACCAAGTACTTCACGCCTGAGTTCCGCGCCGACGCAAATTACATTCTCGACTACAATCACCCCGAAGACGACACCATGGGAGGCGCGACAGAGAGCTTTCGCTCCGATGAGTGGCAGCTTGAGCAGGTCAGCGTGGGCGGTGACATCCGCATCGATAACGTGCGCGGGCGCATTCTTACCATGGATGGCTTGTTCGCCACGACGACTGTGCGCAACGACGCTAGCCCGAACCGCGGCCAGTGGAATCTGGGTGACGCATACAAGTACATTTCAGAGGGGTGGGGCGGGTATCACTGGGATGTTGCCCACGGCCTCAACGTAGATGCCGGTATCTTCGTCTCTTACATCGGCCTGTTCAGTTACTATAACTTCGATAACTGGACCTATCAGCCTTCGTTCGTCTCCTCGAACACGCCCTGGTTCTTCAACGGCCTTCGCATCCAGTATTTCCCGACATCAAAGTTGAAGATCGAGCCGTGGATCATCAATGGCTGGCAGTCGTACGCTCGCTACAACGGTCACGGCGGACTGGGCGGACAGATCCTCTGGCGTCCCAAGCCTTATCTGGATTTCGTATTTAACAACTACGGTCTGGGCGAAGACGATGCCGGCTTCCCCGGCCGCTCGCGCATCCACGCCGACTATAGCGGTCAGGTGAAGTACTACGATAAGCCCAAGGCCCTCGTCGACAAGATGGCGTTCACCGTTACCGGCGACGCCGGCTGCGAATACGGCGGCGGACCTGCCTCATTCGGCACCTCGGATGGCGCGGTGAACTCCCATGGCTATTCCTCGGAATACGGCACCACCGATACCTACAACGGCGGCGTGAATTGCCATAACGAGAAGAACGGCAAGCCCAAGCAGGCGTTTCTGGGCTACATGATCTATGACCGCACGTGGTTCAAGAAAGACCTCTACGCCATAACTCTGGGTGGTGGAGTTATGAACAATCCCGGCCGCTACCTGACTCTTCTTCCGCCGATCAATGGCGCCACGGCGATCACCGGCACCCCATACTTTACCGAAAACGCCGGCGATCGCTCTCAGATGCACGACGGCACTATCACTTTGGACTACATGCCGAGCCAGTTCATCACCTTCACCTTGGAGGAAGGCTATCGTTACTCCGATGTTCCCTACTGGACCGGCCGCCGCGGGATCACGCCTCCCGGCGGCAACAACGGTCAACCTACACAGTATGCCTGCGCAAGTGGCGTTCCCTCAGGGTTTGGCTACGGCACTCTGAACTTGCAAAACGCTGAAGCTGCCTGCTTTGTTATGGGAAACGGGACGGGAACTGCAGGAGACGCAACTTCGATCTGGTGGCCTGACCTGCGCACCAACCAAACCAACACCACGCTTGCGATCAAGGTCAGATTCTAGCAGTTCGTTCCCGCCAGGTCTGGCCTTTGCAAATGAGGCCAGACCTGCTAACTCGACAAGCCGCCGCCGCTACGATTTCTTGAGGAACCGATTATGCAAATCCGATAAAGGTCGATGCATTCTTGAAGAATCAATATTGGACTTTGCAAACAGTAGTACCAGAATTATTTCCGAATGAAATTGGATTGCAAAGGTAATCATTGATGGAGTTGACCCTCAATCTCGGCTGGACGGCGATGACCCTAGCGATGGGCTGGATGTGGGCGCACCACGCGCGGCGCGAGGGCCAGGGACGCTGGAGGCAATTCGTCTCTTTCGCGTTAATCCTCGTCATCATGTTTGGCGTCATCACGGTGTATGACGACATGGCGATGGCGCAGAATCCCGCCGAGACACGATGTTTCCAGCGTGAGGATGATTTAGGCGCGCATGAGCACGCACAACTTCATCCGGTCATTGCATCGATTCCCACACCTGCCGCGGAGCTTCCTTGCAACGCGTTTTTCTCTGCCATGCCAGGTAGGTTTCTTGTCCCGACTGTGAAGCTTCACGCTCTCTCTTCCATTCAGAATCGCCCTCCTCCCGCGGCCTGATCCACTCCTCTCATTCGATCAAATTCCAGGCAGGTTTACTTCCTGCAACTGATGCGCGCAGCAATGCGCAGAGGCCGATTCAGAAAGTAACTTGTTACACAATCCGGCCAGGTTAACAAAGGCTACCGCAATCTGAAGATATCCGGGTGTCAAGATGGCCGAAAGGCACAAGGGGGCGGGAATCATATGAACAACAAGTATTCTGGATTGAGCCTTGTACTGATCGCAATGGCTGCGTCCTTAGCGATTGGAGGTTGCAAGAGCGATAGAGTGAAGGCAGACGAAGAGGCCCCGCCCCCAGCCAAAGTAATTTCCGGAGTGGACGTCTCCTTCTTCGCGGTCGACCATCCTGAGCGGTATCCGATCGAAACAGCCACCGAATACCAGGCCCCGTCCCAATTGTTCGTGACCGGCACTGTGTTTCCGGACATCGCGCGAACTGTCCCGGTGATTTCGCTTGCCTCCGGCCGCATTGTTGACATCCGCGCCCGCCTCGGCGACACCGTAAAGAAGGGCCAGATCCTGCTGCGTGTTCGCAGCGACGACATCTCGGGAGGCTTCGACGCCTACCGCAAGGCCGTCTCCGATGAGCTGCTTGCGCGCAAGCAATTGGATCGAGCGAAGGTGCTCTACGAGCACGGGGCAATAGCTCAGGGAGATCTGGAGGTCGCGCAAGACACCGAGGACGACGCCAAGACCACCCTCGATACCGCGACCGAGCATCTTCACCTGCTGGGCAGCGATCCCGATAATCCGAAGGGAATTGTCGATATCCTCGCCCCGGTTTCCGGCGTGATCACCGATCAGGAAGTAACGAACTCGGCCTTCGTGCAGGCCTATTCTACGCCGAACCCGTTCACGATTTCGGACCTGACTAGCGTGTGGATCGTCTGTGATGTCTACGAAAGCGACATGGCCAACGTGCGCATTGGGGAACCCACCGAGATCAAGCTGAATGCCTATCCGGACAAGCTTCTCAAGGGCACGATCAGCAACATCGGCTCGATTCTTGATCCGAATATCCGCACAGCGAAGGTCCGTATTGAGGTGGCCAATCCCGGCGAGATGATGCGGCCGGGCATGTTCGCCACGGCCACTTTGTACGGCAAGGAGAAACGGACCTATACGGCTGTCCCGGCGTCCGCGATCGTGCACCTGCACGACCGCGATTGGGTCTACATCCCTGTGCAAGAGAAGTTCAAGCGGATTCAGGTCGTTAGTGGCGGACAGTTGCCGAACAACATGCAGGAGATTCTATCCGGGTTGCAGCCGGGCCAGCAGGTCGTGACAAACGCGATCAACCTCCAAAATGTGATCGACAATGAATGACGCTCAACCCCAGGACCCGAGGAAGAAATCATGATCCGCAAGCTCGTAGATTTTGCTCTCAATAATCGGTACGTGGTGCTGGCGATTGGGTTGCTATTGCTCCTCTGGGGGGCGGTATCGTTTCACAACATGCCCGTCGAGGTCTATCCGGACATCGCCGATAATTACGTGCAAATCATCAGCCAGTGGTCGGGACGTTCCGCCGAAGAAATGGAACAGCAAGTATCGGTTCCCGTCGAAATTCAGATGTTCGGGATTCCGCATCTCACGACGGTGCGGTCGGAATCGATTTTTGGTCTTTCCCTGGTTACGTTGATCTTCGACGACCAATCGGTCAACGAATGGAACCGCCAGAAGGTGCTCGAAAGGCTCACGCAGGTCAATGTGCCGGCAGGTGTGCTGCCTCAAATCGGTACGGACTGGAGCACCACCGGCCAGATTTATTGGTACACGATCCGGAGCAACAATCCCGCGTATGACCTGATGAATTTGAGGAGCATCGAAGACTGGACTCTTTACAAGGAATTCAGGAAAGTGCCGAACGTCGTAGATGTGAGCGACTTCGGCGGCACCGCGCGCGAATATCAGGTGCGCGTCGACCCGAACAAGCTCATCACCTACGGCTTGAGCATTAGCCAGGTGGAGAACCAGCTAGCCATCAATAACGTGAACGCAGGCGGCAGCTTCGTCGAGGAAGGCTTGCAGCAACTGAATGTTCGCGCACTCGGACTTTTCCGCAACGTTCAGGATATCGAGAATACCGTTCTGACAACTTCGAATGGGGCCCCGGTTCGCGTCAAGGACATCGCAATCGTCGATTGGGGCCCCAGAATTCGGCTCGGGCGCATGGCCAGAGCCGATCATCGTCCGGACGGCGTCATAGTCGATGAACCCGACGTCATCCAGGGCGGCGTGCTGATGCGCAAGGGGGCCGAGGAAGGCCCAACGATCGAGGGGATTCACAAGAAGGTGGACGAGCTCAACAATCACATCCTGCCCGAGGGTGTGAAGGTCATCCCCATGCTTGACCGCAGCGATCTGCTTCATTACACGCTGCACACGGTGCTGCACAACCTCGGCGAGGGGATGATCCTGGTAACGATCATCCTCTTTCTGTTTCTCGGTAACGTTCGCGGTGCCATTATTGTTGCGCTCACCATTCCGTTTTCCTTGCTCTTCGCATCCATATTTCTCAACCTGAGCCATATCCCCGCAAACCTGATTTCACTTGGCGCGCTCGACTTCGGAATGGTTGTGGATGGCGCCGTCGTCATGGTGGAAAACATCATGCGGCACTTGAGTCATCGCAGGAACGGCTCAGCGGAAGCGGGTCGCATTACCATGAGCATCAAGACGCCGATTGAGATGATCCGTGACGCATCTCACGAGGTCCAGCGGCCAGTATTCTACGCAATCGCCATCATCATCACCGCTTACATGCCGATCTTCACGCTCCAACGAGTCGAAGGGCGTTTGTTCCGGCCCATGGCCTGGACCGTTGCCTTCGCACTACTCGGCGCCATAGTATTCTCCATTTTCATTGTGCCTGTGCTTGCTGCCTTTCTTTTCCCGCATGGTGTCAGGGAATGGCGCAATCCGGTTATGGAGTTCCTAAAGGACCGTTACCGGGGCGGGGTTAAGTGGGCTATTGAGAATCGATGGATCACCGTCGGCGTTGGCCTGGCTTCGTTGGCCGTCGCTCTTTTCCTGACATTCAGCGGCGTCATTGGATCGGAGTTTTTACCCCACTTGGACGAGGGCGCCATCTGGGCGCGCGGCGAGATGGCGAACAGCGTAGGTGAGACGGAAGGCACGCGATTCGCCCAGCAAAACCGCTATATCTTCGCCTCGTTCCCCGAGGTCACCAAGGTCGTATCTCAAGCCGGGGCGCCCGACGATGGAACCGACACAGGAGGATTCGGCAACACGGAATACTTCGTCGACCTGAAGCCCAAGGAGCAATGGCGGCCCATTTTTCTTCAGAATAAAGAGGAACTGATCGCCGCGATGGATCGCGAAGTGGAGAAACACCCAGGGGCTTTCTGGAATTTCTCCCAGCCCATTGAGGACAACGTGGATGAAACGATGACCGGCACGAAAGGCGGACTGTGTGCCAAGCTATACGGGCCGGAGTTGGACGTTCTCGAGGAAAAGGGCGAACAGATCAAAGAAGTCATGGCCAACATTGACGGGGTCAAGGATTTAGGAATTCAACGCGATACGGGCCAGCCGAATATCGATCTCACCGTTGACCGTCTGGCGGCTGCGCGCTTTGGCATCAATGTGGCCGATATTCAGGACGCCATCCAGACTGCAGTCGGCGGTAATCCTGTCAGCCAGGTCTTGCAGGGAGAGGCAGTCTACAACGTGGTCGTGCGCTATCAGAAACCGTATCGCGATACGAAGGAGGCGATCCAGAATATTCGACTGCTCTCTCCCTCGGGAGAGCGCGTCTCCTTGGCTCAGGTGACCAAAGTCCAGGTTCGCGACGACGCTTACGACATTTATAGAGAAGATGGATCCCGCTATGTGGCCATCCGCTTTGAGGTTCGCGGGCGCGATCTGGGCACCACAGTCAAGGAATCCATCGACAAGATCGCCAGGAATGTGCAGTTACCGCGTGGCTATCACCTCGAATGGTCGGGAGAATACGATAGCGAAAAGCGAGCCGAAGCAAGGCTGCTCTTCATCGTGCCCTTGACGGTCTTCTTGATCTTCATCATTCTCTACACCATGTTTCGTTCCTTCAAGTGGGCGCTGTTGATTCTCCTCAACGTGGCCATGGCTCGCGTTGGAGGCCTGTTAGCTCTGCTTGTAACTGGCACGTTCTTCAGTGTGTCGTCGGGAGTAGGATTCCTGGCGCTCTTTGGAGTTTCGGTCCAAACCGGTGTCATCATGCTTGAATATATCAATCAGCTTCGAGCCCGGGGCTACACTCCGGAAGGAGCTGCGATCGAGGGCGCTGTCCTCAGGCTTCGCCCCATCATGATGACGATGCTGGTGGCCACCCTGGGCCTGCTTCCCGCCGCGATGTCACACGCCATCGGCTCCGACTCGCAGCGTCCGTTTGCCATCGTCATCGTAGGAGGATTGATGTCCGACCTTCTGCTGAGCATCTTCCTTTTGCCGACGCTCTATGTCTGGATCGCAAGAGAGGGAGACACGCTCCCGAAACCGGAGGTGGCCCTTGAAGCCTAAGCTGATGACTGTTCTTACGCGAAGCATTGGCAGTTGTGTCTTGGGGATTGCTTGCCTTGCGTGTTCCGCAAGCGCGCAGCGGGCGCTTACTTGGGATCAAGTCAAGGCAAAGTTCGAAGCGGCCAACCCCGTACTGAAAGCGGATGCGGCCAACGTGGAAGAGATGAAGGCCGAAGAGATCACGGCATTTCTCCGCCCCAATCCACAGTTCACTTTAACCGCGGATGGTACCCAGATCGCGCCGCATAATGGGGTCTGGACTCCCCTCAAGGGCACGACTGAACAGCCCAACTTCAGTTATCTGCACGAGCGCGAGCACAAGCGCGAACTACGCCTGCAGAGCGCCAAAGAAGGCACGCAGATTACCGAATCCCAGCACGTTGACTTGGAACGCAATCTGGTCTTCGGCCTGCGCTCGGCGTTTGTGCAGACTCTTGAGGCCAAGGCGGTGCTCGAACTGGCCAAGGCCGATCTGGACTATTACGACAAGATCATCGACATCAGCCGGGCGCGCTTCAAAGCCGGCGACCTGGCCAAGATCGACCTGGCCCGGATCGAGCTTCAGCGCGTGCAGTATGAGTCTGAAATCGAGACTGCGATCGTCAATCTGCGCACTCAGAAGATCGCGCTCCTTCTGCTGCTCGACGACCGCACACCGGTCGACCAGTTCGACGTGACTGGACTCTTCGACCTAGGCCCGGAACTTCAGCCCCTCGACCAATACCACCAGATTGCACTGGACAACAGGCCGGATCTGCGGGCCGCGATCCAGACGATCGAGCAATCGCAAACCAATCACAAACTTGCCATCTCAAATGGCTCTACCGATCCGACGTTTGGCGCGTGGTACACCTATAACGCCTCGACCAATAACCCGAACGGCAACCAGACACTCGGCCTCAGCGTTAGCGTCCCACTGCGGATATTCGACAAGAACCAGGGCGAGAAAAAGCGAACGCTGATCGACATCGACAGAAGCCAGCAAGCGGCCGAGGCGGCCAAAGCGCAGGTCTTCAGCGACGTTGACGATGCCTACGAATTGGTGCGCAGCAATATCGCACTAATAAAGCCGTACAAGGGACAGTATCTCGATCAATCGGTCTATGTGCGCGACACGGTAACGTTTGCCTATGAACATGGAGGCGCATCGCTGATGGACTTTCTCAATGCGCAGAGCGACTACCGCGTCGTTCAACTCGCCTATCTGCAGTTGATCGGCGCGTATATGACGGCTGCCGGCCAGATGAATCTTGCCGTAGGGAAAGATGCGATTCAATGATCTACATGCCTGCTGCGAAGAGCTTCAGGCGTGCAGACTTTTCGGATGACAGAACGGAGAGGTCGAATCCATGAAGAGACATGAAGCTCGAGCTCGCATCGAGGAATTTGGCATTCTTCCTTCTGTGCGCGTCACCTCGCGGGAACTGGCGCGTTTTGCGGCAGAGACTGTCTATACGGCGGGAATTCCAGTTGTGGAGATCACGCTGACCACGCCGGGCGCGATCGACGTGATCGACGACCTGGCCAAACGCTATCCGGATATGGCGGTGGGCGCGGGCACCGTGCTCGATGAAGAAGCAGCACGGCTGTGCGTCGACGCCGGCGCGAGTTTCTTGACCAGCCCCGGATTTGTTTCCGAGGTGGCGGCCTATGCGAACAAAGTGAATGTCGTAGTGCTTCCCGGCGCTTTGACGCCGACCGAAATCATTGCGGCCTGGAAGGCAGGTGCGGACCTCGTCAAGATTTTCCCGACGGGTCATATAGGCGGCATTCAATATGTTCGCGCGCTTAAGGTTCCGCTGCCACAAATCCCGCTCATCGCCACGGGCGGAGTGAATCAACAGACGGCTTTCGACTTTATTCAGGCCGGGGCAAGCGCTATCGGCCTGGGCGGAGAACTGCTGCCCAAAGAGGCTTTGCACTTCCGTCAGACGGATCGCATCCATGAGTTGGCGAGCAGATTCCTGGGCCTCGTAAAGGACGCGCGGGCTCTGCGAGAGATTTACTACTAATGCAATGCACAGATCGCTTTTTCCGAAGCCGTAATTATCGCGGCGAGTATTCTTTTCGAGTCGAGGCTGTTGGCTGGAAGACGCCGCGGCCTAAGTTAGATTCCAAGTCAGTAAGCCATCTACGCGAACCACGTAAGAATGCTTCAAATGGGAATCATCCACAGACCGCCATCTATCGCGATAGATAGAAAAGGCTGGAGAACCTAAATGGTCAATTCAACTCAGTTATCTGCGTCCTCTAAAGTTTTATTCCATTCCGATGATCCTCTTCATGCGGCCATCATGTTTTCTCTTCAATACTCAAAGCATGGGAGGTATACATCACATGAAACGGAGCCTATTCGCAGCAAGTCTTCTGTCACTCGCTTTTGCGGGCGTTGGAATCGCACAGGGCACGGCCTCTTCCCCAGAGACTGGCGCCCATTACACTCAGGCCCAATTGAAGCAGTTGGCGCTCAACGCGCACGCGCCGGCGCAATTCAACGCTCTTGCAAGCTACTATGGAGCGCAACGCGAGAACTACATGCAGCAGGCCGCGGAAGAGAAGAAGGAGTGGGAGCGGCGCAGCCAGAACGTCATGAGCGTAGCCGCCAAGTACCCGAGACCGGTAGATTCGGCACGGAATCTTTACGAGTACTACATGTACAAGGCCTCAGAAGCAGGAACGCTCGAGGCGAAGTACAGTCACATGGCGGCGCCGGATGCACCGGTAAACGCGCAATAACATTTGCCAGATCTTCAATCTGGCCTGTAAGAGGCCATCTGGGCGGCGAAGGGCAGGGAGGCGGGTCGAGCGACCCTCCTCCCTGCCCTTCGGTTCCATATCATTTAAATCTATTCCTTATGAATTCTTCACGCATTTCCCACTAACCTTTAACCAGCTTACCGGGAATCCGGAGTGAGCAAGATACGAGTCAAATGGATAAGCCACTTGCCTTGACAAGCACGCGACTGCCGCGAAGACTTAGGGTTCCAGCACAGTACGCGGCAGCGAGCGCGGCTCTCGCTCTGCTGACTTACTGGGGGTTTATCTTTCAGATCAACCTGCTGACAATCAGCCTGCTCTATCTGATGATTGTCGTGGCCGCGGCGTCGATTTTCGGCTTCTGGCAGGCGTCCTACACATCGCTTGCGGCGGTGCTCTTGCTGGACTATTTTTTTGAGCCCCCGCTTTTCAGTTTTGAAGTGGAAAACACGGGGATATTCGTTGCGCTTTTGACGTTCGAGGCTACGGCGCTCGCGATCAGCAGATTGCACGGTCGAGAGCTTCGAATCGCAAGAGAGGCGGCTCGCCAGCGCGCGGGAATGGAGCAGTTGTATGAACTGAGCCGTAGTTCGCTCCTACTGGATCTGCGCCAGCCGCCGGGACCACAGCTCGCAGTTTTGATTCACAGGATTTTTGATGTGCGCGGGGTGGCCTTGTATGACACAAACCTGAGCCGCCAGGACAGGATGGGAGATTGGGAGGCGGGCGAGCAAGATCTCGCCAAAGACTGTTTTCTACGCGATGCTTCACACGATGACTCGAGTACCCAGACCTGGCAGCGCGTACTGCGGGCCGGACCAGGGCCAGTGGGCGCACTGGTGGTTCGAGGCGATCTCAGTGCTCTTGTGGTTGATGCGCTGGCATCGCTTGCGGCAATTGCGATCGACCGGTACCAGTGGTTTGAAAAGGAAGAGCGGGCCGAGACTGCGAAGAAGAGCGAGCAGTTGCGTGGAGCGGTGATGGATGCGCTCGCTCATGAGTTCAAGACGCCGCTGACAGCGGTTCAGACCGCCAGTTCAGGGTTGCTTGAGCTTGGAGGGCTAACGGATCCCCAGCGCAATCTGGTGACGCTGATTGACGGAGAAGCGGTTCGACTGAACAAGCTATGCACGCGGCTGCTGAAAGCGGCAAAGCTCGAGGCGAAGCAGGTAGGTCTCGATACAGCCGACGTCAATGTGCTTGAAGTGGTGTCAGAGGTATTGGCCACTCATCCAGCGGAGCCGGAGAGGAACAGTATTGAGGTTGCGGTGGAGGATCCGGCGTTGACGGTGCGCGCGGATCGCGGACTTCTGGCAATGATCCTTTCGCAGTACGTAGATAATGCGCGAAAGTATTCAAAGGCGGGGACGCCGATTGAGATCGCCGCAAGAGCGAGTCATAGCGAGGTTCTCATCTCCGTGCATAACTTCGGCTCGACGATCCGGATCGAAGACCGGGAACGGATCTTCGAGCGATTTTACCGGTCGCCGGAGCTGAAGGATACCGTTCCCGGCACGGGCATTGGACTCTCTGTAGTGCGGAAGGCAGCCGAGGCTCATCATGGGCATGTATGGGTCATCAGCGACGATAAGGACGGAACCACATTCTCACTTTCCCTTCCCATGGACGCGAGGAGGACGCAGTGAACACGGAACAGTCCAGTACCAGCCAGGGTACGATTCTCGTGGTGGACGATGACAGTGCCACGCGGCGGGCATTGCGTGTGACCTTGACTGGCATGGGCTTCACGGTTGTGGAAGCGGCTCGCGGAGAAGAGGCGCTGTCGCTGGCGCGCGTGACCTGGTTCGATGCGGTGCTGATGGACGTGGATATGCCGGGGATGGGCGGGGTGGAAGCCTGTAGAAGCATCCGGCGCGCGGTGGCACGCCTGCCGATTTTGATGCTGACGGTAATGGATAGCGAAGATGACAAGGTGCTGGCGCTCGATGCCGGCGCAGACGACTACATCACGAAGCCGTTTCAAGTACGGGAATTGACGGCGCGATTGCGCTCGGCCGTGCGCCGACGAAATGCTCAGGATACTTATCGCGACGTACCGATTCGCCATGGCGAACTCGAATTGGACCCGGTGAAATACCGGGTGATGAAGAGCGGCCGCTCGATTCATCTCACGCCCAAGGAATTCGAGATGCTGCATTATCTGATGATGCACGCCGGCGAGCCGATTCCCCATGCCCGGCTGCTCAAATCCGTGTGGGGTCCGGAGTATGGAAACGAGCTCGAGTACCTGCGAACGTTCGTCCGCCAACTGCGCAAAAAGATTGAAGACGATCCGCGCAATCCACAGTATTTATTGACAGATGCATACGTGGGCTACCGCTTCAACGAGCAGGCGCCAGAGCTCTAGCCTGTCGTTAAGCGATAGCGCCCAGTGGCACATTCCCGGTGAAGCGCCTGCAATCTCCCAACCAATCTAACTAGATAAAAACACGTATGTTATCAGGTCTTCTCCGGGGAAGAGATCGTAGGTTCCTGCGTCCGCCATCTATCTCAGAAAGCGGCCTTGCCGAAGCGCCGGCTCAGGGGCCGCAAATTCGAGATCCAATCCTGCAAGAAGATAATCGTAGTGTGTTTTGCGAGGCTTGTGTTAAGCTGTGGCGGAGTCGCGGCAGCTCTTCCCGGATTTCCCCTGCGCCGGCTCCAGACAGCTCCTTTTTTTGTTCAGCGAATACGGTGTCAAACCGCATCCTCATTGTCGAGCATCCACAGTCTCCTCCCCTCTGTGGCGGGGATGAGGCTGTCTATTCGCCCGAGTGGAAGAATGCCCGCCGCGCGTCGTGGGAGTCTTTTTCTCCGGAGGCTCTGCGCTCGATGAAAGACTCACTGGTGATCGCAATCGCTGTACCCGGCGGCGACAAGGTGACAGAGTTCTTTCAATGGCTTCGGCGGAATCCCGTTTCAGTTCCCATCTTTGCCATTCTGCCTGCCGATGACGGCGCCTTGCTGCGGGCGGCTACGGAGACGGCGGACGACTTTCTGCTTTGGCCTATCCGCCCCGAAGAACTGAAGACGCGAACTGCGCGTCTTCTGGGCCCAGCCTGCCAGGATCTAACGGATATTCAAACTGCTCTAGCGGCGGAGATTGGCCTGGGACAACTCGTAGGTCAGGACCCCGTTTTCCTCAGTGCCCTGGCGCAGGTTTCGCTCTTTGGCGCCTGCGACGCCCCAGTGCTGCTCACCGGCGAAACGGGCACCGGCAAGGAACTCTGCGCCCGCGTCACCCACCTCTTGAGCAAGCGCCACCGGGGCCCATTCATTCCAGTCGATTGCGGTGCATTGCCCGACCACCTCTTTGAAAATGAGCTCTTCGGTCATGCACGCGGCGCGTTTACCGACGCGCGTTCGGACCAGAAGGGGCTGGTTTCGCTGGCCCAGAACGGCACCTTATTCCTGGATGAAATCGACAGCCTCTCGCTGGCGGCCCAGAGCAAAGTCCTTCGCCTGCTGCAAGAGCGCGTTTACCGCCCGCTCGGCTCCGAGGTCTTCAAGCAGGCTGAGGTAAGAGTCATCGCGGCCACCAACCGGAATCTGGAAGAGCTCGTCGAACAGAAGGCTTTCCGCTCCGACCTATATTTCCGCATCAACGTCTTGCGAATTCACATGCCGGCACTGCGCGAGCGCCGCTCAGACATTGCCATACTGAGCCGGCATTTCATCGATGAGATTTGCAAGACCAACGATTTGCCAAGAAAGGTTCTTTCCCCGGCCGCGGCGAGCAAGCTCGACCAGTACCAGTGGCCAGGGAACGTTCGCGAACTCTACAACACCATGCAGCGCGCGGTGCTCTGTTCGCCGGGGACTCAGATCGCCGCTTCAATCTTCCATCTGGATTCAGTCAAGGATGATAGTGCACCAGGCGTTTGTGAGACGGCCTGCAAGGGCTTCCGCAACGCGAAACTCCGTGCGATCCAGCGCTTCGAGCGGGAATACGTCAAGCAGATGATGGAGAAGCACAAGGGCAATGTAACTCAGGCTGCCCGCGAGGCCTGCCAGGACCGACGCGCCTTTGGCCGCCTGGCGCAAAAATATCGAGTTGCCAGCGTTTCAGACTGATGGGTCACCTATTACCCACCTGGGTCATTTCTGACCCACCCTCCGGAAAACAGGTTTTATACCTGATCCACTAACTCGGATGCGGGTTTTTCTACCGCAGGCCCGCCGATGCCCCGGGACGAAATCGTCCCATCCCCTCTGCGGCTCTTATTCGAAACAACTGCTAACTCACATATTTATCTACTACGGAGATTCAACGCTGTTTGGCCCGCAATGTGCATAACTCTACACCAAGGGCGAACTTGTTGTGGCAGACGGGAAGCCTGAGACCATGCCGGTTGCAAAGCAAATCCTGAGCTATTTCCTGCGCAATCCCGATGGATCGGAGAGCCTGACGGAACTGGCACGGTGGCGGCTCATGGAGGAGCAGATCCGGTTGAGCGTGGAGAATACCCAGGCGGCGCTGAACTGGCTGGTTGCGGAAGGGTATGTGCAGCAGGAACCCAGAGTCGGAACGGAGAGCCTCTTTCGGTTGAACCCAGCGCGGCGGCAGGATGCCGAGTGCTTGCTCAAGAATGAGGGGCAGAGTGGATCCTCGCCGAACGAGGATTCAAGCGAATGATGGAGCCGCCCAAGAGGGCGCCAATCGAAGAGATTGTTGTTACCAGGCATTGGGAGTTTCAACGAGCTGGTAAGTGCGAGGAGAACCAGGTGGCTGATTATCAAGCCGTGTTCGCTGTCGGGGATGCGCTTACGAAATACCTGACAAACAACTACGACCCCACCGTAGTTGGCTTCCCTTGCACCTTCAAGCTGGTTTCGAGCGCTGAAATCGCCAACGAGGATACGACCCAGCTCGATAAGACCGTCTCGCTCTTTCTCCATCGCATGACCACAGCCGAGCACTACCACAATGTAACTCGATTGTATGACTCGCCTTTTGACCAGCCGGTGCTTTATCTCGATCTCCATTACCTGCTCTCTTATTGGGATGCGTCCGCGGAGGGAGCCGAGGCGGAACAAAAAATCCTTGTCTGGACCATGCAGCAACTGCAATCCAATCCGAATTTGGATGCATCGATTCTTTCTCTTTCATCCACCGCGCCAGGATGGACCAAGTCCGATTCTGTGCAGATCATCCCCGCCGATCTTAGCCTTCAAGACATCCTCGATATCTGGGACGGTCTTGGTCCGAAGTACCGTCTGACGGTGGGCTATGTTGCGCGCGTGGTGAGGGTCGACCGGACCTTCACCCCTGGATTGCCGGTAGTGGCAACCCGCTTCGAAATGCAGAACGGAGGCGCCGCATGATTGAGAACGTAGACCGCCGGGTCCTGGGAGCTTTTGTGTGCGTGGACGCCATCACCGGAAACTCGGTGGTTCCAGCCATTCCCGTAACTGCGCCGCAGTGGACGGTAACTCCCAACCGCAGCGGGATCTATGTTATCTTCAACGGGCCGTCCTTCGATTCGCTGACCGATCAATTCATTCCGTCGGGAACGTGGCCGGCGCCGGTTTCTTTTGAGGTCTCGCTCCAGGACCCGAGCCTCAGGTATCTTCCCCGGCGGGCCAATGTGCAGGCGCCGTTGGCCATACCGGCCTATCCTCCGGTTCCAACTGCACCGACTCCGCCGACCGGAGTTTTTGCGCCGCAGCAAGTCTCTGTCTATCCTTCGCCTGCTGGAGTTATTGGACCGAACTGGGCCTCGATCCACGCGTCGGTAACACTTCAGGGCACGACTCCGCCGCAAGGATTGCCGTGGGCAGTCCTGCAGGTAATTCAGAACAGCGATAACTCGGTGCTGGCCACTGGCCAGACCGATGCCAATGGCGAAGCGCTGCTGGCAGTGGTCGGACTCACTGTGCAAGCCAACACGGGCGGCACCGGACCCGTGACGGTTTCGACCGTCGCAGCCACCATCAAAGCGTACTTCGATCCAAGCGTACTCACTCAACCGGCAGGCTGGATTCCTAATCCAGATGACATCCTGACCGATCTCACTAACCCCGCATTCAAGTCCAGCAGCCAGGCGGTTGAGCTTAGCTCCGGGCTGGAGATAGCGTTGAGTTTTGCAATCACCGTTTGATGCAAGCGATGAAATCGGAAACCTAGACCAGGAATTGAATCAAGCCGTGAACCAAACCAAGGAGGACCGCCGTGCCCACTTACCAGACACCAGGTGTTTATGTCGAAGAAGTCAGTTACAGCGCACCGACAATTGAAGGTGTGGGGACCACCACCACCGCATTTGCCGGCCCTACATTAACCGGCCCCGTCAGCGGCATGCCCTATGGTGGACTTCCAGCCAGCGGCAGCGCGGTTGCGACCAGTCCGGCTCCCACCGTTCCACAGTTGCTGTCGAGCTTCGGCGACTTTCAAAACATCTATGGCGGCTATGCCGACCTTTCGTTGACCATCTCATCGGAAAATGTGAATCCGGCCAGCATGGTCAACGTCAATAACACGGCGATGGCTGTCCAGGCCTTCTTCCTGAACGGCGGTTCAGCGCTCTACGTCTCTCGGGTCTTCTCCAACAACCCCGGATCCACGGCAGGAACCATCGATCCCGGCATTGCCACATCCGGCACCGCTTCGGCGAGCGACGTGGTCGTTGCGGGACGATTCCCCGGAGCCTTCCTGAACGGGGATCCGGTTACCGTGACACTGACTGCCACTCGTGTGCTGAATTTCAACAATCTGGCGAATCTGCCCAGCGGATCGTTGCTCGGTCAACCGGGAGCGGGCGACGGTGCACCCACCCTTTACGCCAATGGTGCGGGTACCACCTTCATGTCGAATGCCACCGTCCCCGCTGCGTTAACCGCGGGAACCTTCCCGGCAAAGCTTTATGTGCTCACCGTGCAGGTGACAGCTCCTGGCGCGAACGGGCAGCAGATGGTCTTCACCGGTCTGGGGCTCGATCCCAATCACCCGAGTTACCTCGGCGACACACTCGGCGTCAATCCGCCGCGGCCGATCGATCAATTGCAAAATCAGATATGGTTCAACATCGGCAGTTCCCTGTCGACGGGCTTTGCACTGTTCGCGGCTCTGTTCCCAACCTGGATCGACCCTTCGACAACACCATCCTCATGGAAGGCCTCGAACGCCTTCACAAGCGGACAGGTCATTATGGACTCCCTCGGCAACATTGAGATTGTGACAACTGCCGGTACTTCGGGAGCGGCTGCGCCCACATGGAGTCCCAACTCCGGTCAAACTACGACGGATGGTTCAGTTACCTGGACGAATCATGGCTCATGGCATCCGGTTACGACGTTCACCCTCGGTACCGGTCTGAATGGCTCAATCGCCGGGGACGACGGCGCAGAACCGATGGCCACCGACTACGTCACGCCTCTCCAGTACCTGTCGGCTCTGGAAGACATCGCGATTGTTGCAACGCCCGGCTCGTCGATCTACGCAGACAACAAGGACATCATGATCGGCAGCCTGCTGCCCCATGTGGAGGCGCAGCGCGCCTACCGTGTTGCCATCCTTGAGGCCGGGCCGAATCTGCTCGATTCAGACTACGAAAATGTCCGCGCGCAAATCGACTCTAGTTATGCGGCCCTCTATGTGCCGTGGATCTACGTGCCTAACCCGCTCGCGGTTGCCGGCACATCGAGTCCGGCGCAGATCCTTGTGCCGCCGACCGGTTCCATCGCCGGCATTTATGTCCTCAACGATACAGAGAACAGCGTGGCAAAAGCGCCGGCGAACCAGGTGGTGCAAGGTGCCGTCGATTTCGAGCGTCATATCACCTTCGCCGAGCAGTCCGTCCTCAATCCTCTTGGGATTAATTGCCTGCGCTTCTTCCCCGATCGCGGCCTCCGCGTATGGGGAGCGCGCACGGTGAGTTCCGACACCGAGCTGATGTACATCAATGTCCGTCGTTACCTGATCTATCTCGAACATTCGATCGATGACGGCACGCAATGGGCGGTCTTTGAGAACAACGGACCTTCCCTCTGGGCGCGGGTTGCGGACTCGATCGACTCCTTCTTGAATAGTGAATTCGCCGCGGGCAACCTGCTGGGCACGTCTCCCTCGGATGCATACTTCGTCCGCTGCGATCGCACCACAATGACGCAGAACGATCTGGACAACGGGCGCTTGATCTGCCTGATCGGAGTCGCCTTGCTCAAGCCGGCTGAGTTCGTCATCTTCCGCATCGGGCAGATGACGGCCAACGCACCCAGCTAGGGCCTGTTAACAGGCCCTAAACAACCACGCTGAAAGAGGAGGATTTCGATGCCGAACCGTACCGCACCCTACCCATCCTATAACTACCTGGTCGATCTCAAAGGCCCGCGCGACCCGGAGAAGCCGCTCGGCGGATTCTCCGATCTTGCCGGCATGAAGACCGAGTTGCACATCGCGGAGTATCGCGATGGCAACGACAGCGCCAACTTCGTTCACAAGTATTGCGGTCTGCACACTTCCGGCGACGTCACGCTGAAGCGCGGCGTTGTGGATACGTCGGACCTGTGGGATTGGATCACCGACGCCCGCACAAACGGCTCCTCCGCGCAGCGCGACGTGACCATCACACTGCGCGACGAGGCGAACAACCCCGTGCAGGTCTTCAAACTCTATGCCGTGACGCCGAAGGGATACACAGGACCAACGCTCACCGGCAAATCCGGCGAAATCGCGATTGAAGAGCTGGTGCTGGCTCCCGAAACGATTGAAATCACCCAGCCCAGCTAGAGCAGAGTCGCAAAGCAGTTTGGCCGTTTCTTCTCCGAGAGAGTGCCATGAGCCGTGTGATCTTCAACAACCAGCCCGTTGCGCCAGTGTTGAACCCAGGCCGCGCCGACATCGCCTGCTTCGTCGGGCTGGTGCGGTTGCTGCCTGGGGCCACGGTGCCTGCGGGCACGACGTCGTGGCTCAATTCCCTCGGCTACTCAACCGCGCAGATCGCGACAATTACCAATATTCCCATTCTGCTGGAACACTACCTTGCATTCACCTCGATCTTCGACGACGGCAGCGCGGGTACGGGCTTCGGCACCGACTACCTCGCCACTGCGGTTCGCAGCTTCTTTGCGCAAGGTGGCAGACGGTGCTATGTGGTCCGGGTCGACGATCCGGTCACGCCTTCCGACACGCCGCAGGACAAAGCGGTCAAGTTGCAAGAGCTGCTTCCCAACCCCGCCTATGCTCCCGATACTGCGCTGACCTGGACCGGCATCGGCAGCCTGGCGGCGCTCGAAGATGTGTCGATCCTGGCAACGCCGGATCTGCCCATCCTCTGTGCCTCATCGCAGGCTGGAGCCGTCGGGCAGCTACCTGTAACTCCGAGCGGTCCCGAGGAGTTTGTCGTGTGCTCGCAAGGCGACATCACTCCGCAACAGTACCGGACCTTTCCTTCGCCCGCGCCGCGTCTGGCCGCCGCCGACTATGCGGTCTGGGCGGCGAATGTGGCAGCGATTCTGAATTATCTCGCCCGTGCAGTCACCACCAATCAGCTTCATCTGCGAGAGATTCAATTCGTGGCCGCGTTTCCCATGCCGCAGGACCTTGACCCGGCGACAGCGGCGGAAAACCCTTCCAGCGCCGAGATTGCGCAGGACATTCACGATGTGATCAATGCGCAGATGCCGGAGATTGTGCTGCCGTCCGACTCGGTTTCCGCCGGCAACATATCGAGCGCATATCTGCAACTCGCCTATCCCTGGTTGAAGACCTCCGGCTCGGGCATACTGCTGGAGTCGCTGGAGGCTCCGGATGGTGTGCTGGTCGGGCTGATAGCTCGCAACGCGCTCCTTAGAGGAACCTTCACCAGCGCGACAAAGATCACGCCAGCCGAAGTCTACGACATCTCGCCCGGGCTTCCCGCGCAGGAGATGCAAAGCTCCGCGCAACCGCTGGTCTGGGGCCCGGATGCGCCAATTGTGCCGCCCAAGGCGCTGATCGAGCGCATCAGTCTCTTCGGGTTTACGGCAACAGGATTGCGGTTGCTCTCTGATGTGACCGCCTATCCGGGCGAGAGTTATCGGCCGGGCCCGGTAACTCGCCTGGTCGCAGTGATCTGTCGCGCCGCGCGGCAAATGGGTGAGAGCGCGGTCTTCCAGAACAACGGACCGGCGCTGTGGGGCCGCGTGCAGCGCTTCATGCAAAACCTCCTGACCCGGCTGTGGAGCTTGAATGCGCTCTCTGGAGCAACGGTGCAGGATGCGTTCAATGTGCGCTGCGACCGGACCACGATGACTCAGAACGATCTCGACAACGGACGGCTCATCGCACTGGTCACGTTCACGCCCGCGTCCACGATCGAGACCATCACCGTGACGTTGGCCATGGAGACTAGCGGCGCCAGCGCTCAAGAGATCACAGCTAATTTGGCGGAGGTGAGCTGATGGCCAGCGCCGCTCTTTCCCCGCTCCATGTCTTCCGCTTCCAGGTGGACTTCTTCACCGATTCGCTCTCGGACGACGATAGCCACGAGCAATTCCAGGTCTGCTCGGGCTCCTTCGCCGAATGCACTGGTCTGGAAGCAACGATGGAACCCAAGGTCATCAAGGAAGGCGGGCGAAACTATGGCGCAGCGCAACGCGCCGGCGGCACCACCTTTGCAACCGTGATCTTAAAGCGCGGCATCAGCAACAACCAGAACCTCTATCAGATCTTCAACTCGGTCAGCACCGGAACATTTGCTCCTAGAATGCAGGTCACCATCAACGTCTTCGACATCGACGGCTCGGCGATTCAGTATGCCTGGCAACTGGATAAGGCGATGCCGATCAAGTACAAATTCTCCGATCTCAATTCGAAAAACGGCGAGATCGGGATCGAGGAATTGCACCTGGTTCACGAAGGCCTGTGGTCGGTAACGCCCACAGTGCAGCAGCTATAAGACTATGTCCGATCAACCACCCATCGTCGCCAAAGCCACACTGACCGCGCTGCCTGGCGGTACGCCGCTCAATGTGCACTTCAACCCCGCGTCGCTCGTCTACTCGGTGGAGAACTCGGTGGCGCAGCAGTCCGGCAACCCGAAGAAGGCGCAGTATGTCGCGCAGTTCTCGGGCAAGCTGACCATGGATCTGCAATTTGACACCACCGACACCGGCTCCGATGTGCGAACGGTGACCAATCAGGTCGCGCTCTTCATGCAAGCCTCGGCCAATGCCTCGGCCGCGGCGCAAAACTCGGCCCCGCCCAGCGCGAATGGAAACTCCTCCGGCCCTCCGCCGAAAGCTCCTCCGGTGCTCATGTTTCAATGGGGGACTTATCAGTTTCAGGGAATCATGGACTCCTTCAAGGAGACCATCGATTTTTTTTCCAACGATGGAGTCGCCCTGCGCGCGCTGGTCAGCATCGGCCTTTCGCGTCAAGACCAGGTCTTCGATGAGGGCGCAGATCTCTCTGGTACTACGACTTCTGGCAGTCTGGTGCCCAGCTCGAGCACCGACAGCGCGCAATCGATGGCCACGCGCGGCGGAGACCCAACCGCCGCCCGGCAACTCGGTGCGGATAACGGATTGGAGAGTCTGCGCTTCACCGGCGGAGCCTCTCTGCAAGTCAGCGGCGGCGGCGTTCAGCTCAATCCTCCGGCGGCATTTGTTACAGCGCCCTCAGCAGGCGCTGGATTGAGCCTCGGGATTTCGGTTGGCGCATCAGCAGGAGGTTCAGCGGGGATATCGATCGGCGGCGGCGTGGGAATCTCGGCTGGAGCTTCCGCTGGAGCTTCCGCTGGAGTTTCAATCGGCGCCTCTGCCGGCGCATCGGGCGGCGTTTCGGCGGGGGTTCAGATCGGAGGGCTCGGCCCCGCTTTTGGAGCCTCTGCATCGGCGGGAGTCTTGGCCACAGCAGGCGCATTTGCGGGCCTGCAGACGGGCCGCGCGCAATCCAGCTCGACAGCGAATCTGAATCCGTTGCAGATGCTCCCCGCAACCTCCGGCACTGATGTGGCCGCTTACAGCGGCGCAAGCTTCAGTCTCGGTGGAGCGGCCAACAGCACCGGCTCTTCTGGTCTTTCAACCGACGTCGGAACCAACTTCAGCTTCAGTAACCGGCTGACCTTTAGCAGCGACGAATAACGAAGACGAGGCACCAACATGGCAGTAACCATTGACGAGATGCATGTGCAAACCCAGGACGCTCCGAAGGCCGCCAGTGCCCCCGCTCCAAGCGACGACAAGAAGAAGGATGTCAGCATGCACGAAGCCATGGAAGCGTTTCACGAACGCAAACTGCGACTGAAAGCGGATTGACCTATGCCGGAAACACCACTCACGCAGAACGCCGTCTACACCGCGATTCCGACGGTGCAGATCGACGGCCAGCCGAACGACAAAGTCACGGCCCAGTTGCTGAGCATTGAAATGCGCGAGCAGGAGGGCGGCATGTCGTCCCTGGAGATGCGTCTGAGCAACTTCGGATCGTTCTCGACCGGGCTCGCAGACCTGGTCTTTGAAGACGGCGCGATTATTAAGCTGGGTTCGGCGGTTCTTGTCTATGCCGGCGACGCCAGTTCGCCAACGGAGATCTTTCGCGGCAAAATCACAGCTCTTGAAGGGCGCTTCCCCGATGGCGGCCCGCCCGATCTTGTCGTGCTTGCCGAAGACGCGCTGCAAGGCGCCCGCATGATGAGGCGCACCAAGAACTGGGACTCGACGACACTGACGGCCATCGCGCAGCAGGTATCCACCAATCTCGGACTCACTCCGGTGCTTGCCGGCCTCGACACCAACATCGGCACGCAACAGCAACTCAATGAGAGCGATCTCCACTTTCTGCGCCGTCTGCTGGCGCGCTACGACGCCGATGTGCAGATCGTCGGGACCGAGCTTCATGCATCGCCGAGGAGTCAGGCGCAGCGCAATTCCATCGAGATTGATCTGAACAGCCAACTGAAGGAGGTGCGCGTCATTGCCGACCTCTCGCATCAGGTTGCGCAGGTCACAGCCACCGGCTGGGACTATACGCAAGGCCAGCGGATCTCCGTCACCAGCCAGACAACCTCACTCGGTCCGGGCTCGGGCCAGTCGGGCAGTCAGTGGTTGCTTCGTGCGCTGAGCACACGCTCGGAACAGCTCGGCCAGTTCACGGCGCTCACTTCTTCAGAGGCGCAGGCGTTGGTGGATTCCGAATTCGCTCAGCGCACGCGCTCCTTTGTCGTGGCCCACGGAGTCTCCGAGGGCAACCCGAACCTGCGCGTAGGAACCTATCTGCAACTCGTTGGCCTCGGCCCGCGCTTTTCAAACACGTATTACACCACCGCGACAGTACATCACTTCGACACCCAGGGCGGCTATGAGACACGATTTCGCGCCGAGTGCGCATATCTGGGAGGTGCTTCATGAGCCGACTGCTTCAAGAGCACGGTCTCGCAATGCTGGGCACCGGCGCATTCGTTGGCACGGTGGTCAGCGTGCAAGATCCCGGAAACCTCAACCGCATTCAGGTGCGCGTGTTCGATGTCGACGGCATCAACGATCAGGACGGCGCAGTGTGGGCGCGCGTTGTTGTTCCCTTTGCCGGCGACAATCGCGGCTGTTTCTTCATTCCCGATGTGGGAGATGAAGTTCTCGTGGTCTATCTCGGCGGCGATTCGCGTTATCCCGTCGTTCTTGGCGGATTGTGGAACGGTCAGGACACAGCGCCGGATGCCTTCGGTGGCTCCGGCACCAGCGTCGACCGCTGGACGATCACCGGCAAGGCACGCACAAAGATTGCAATTATCGAAGACTCGACCGGGCCGACGATTCAGTTCACGACTCCGGGACAGTTGACAGGCAAGATGACCGACTCGGACGGGTCGATTGAGTTTTCTGACATCAATCAAACCTCGATCCGAATCGACAGCAGCGGAGTCACCATCAACGCGCCGACCGCCCAGGTGCAGGTAACAGCGGCGAGCAGCATGAGCATCAATGCGCCGCAACTCAGCGTGAACGCGGCCATGGCGACCTTCAGCGGTGTCGTGCAGTGCCAGGTGATGCAGGCAACGACAGTGGTGGCGACGACTTATACACCGGGAGCAGGCAACGTATGGTAGGACACGACATCCAGGTGCACGGCGTCGATATGGGCGGGAACGCGCAGATGCGGCCCGTTCTGCTGCAAATGAACGACGACGATTTCCCCGTGCGATTTCTGCGTGATCTGGCCTCACCCAATCTGACGCCGATCTCCAGCGCCACTGGAGTCATTACGCCCCCGCCTCCGCAGCCGCCGTATCCGCTGCTCTTTCAGCCTGTACAACGGATGATGAATGTCGCGATGGTCAAGTTGAATTGCAGTACTCTTGGCTGCCCGCGCGTCGATCCGCGGCGCATCATTTCCGCCGGAGTTGTCATCCGACGCGCCTACCGTTGGCCTGGCAACCCACCCTGGGACGACGTGGACACGCTCGAGGGCTGGATGCGCGACGCGTCTGGCAAGTTTGGCTGGGTGCAACTCGGCCCCAAAACGTACGACCTTGATCCGGACCCCACGCAACGTCCGCAGCTCTCCTCTGGCCAGCCTGATCTCGATAGTCAGTTGGCCTTGATGGCGTTGAACGCGGCTTACACCGAGAGCACAACGCCGGCCTTTGCCGCTCCTCCGGCAACCAACGCCACTCTCAATCGCACGGTGGTTTATGCGGTGATCCCCACGTCCTCGAGCGATGTGAGCGACACGCAGCCGTTGTCGCCACCGAATATCAATCAGGCCGGCCTCATCAACAGCCTTCCGGCATTGCTCTACAGTTCCATGCCTGTCTCGGCGCCGATTCCCGGTGTGACCGTGGATGCCCGCTGGATGGGCGATGACTATCTGAATACCGTTTATCCCAGTCCGGCAGCAAGTTCACCTCCAACTCCGCCGAACCCTACGCCGCCTCCGCAACCTCCGGTCCAGATTGCTCAATTTCAGATGTTCTCGCTCGCGTTGCGTATGCTCGATACCGTCTTCGGCGCCTTTGACCCCACCCCGCAAGGCGCCGCGATACTGACCATCTTGAATAATTACCATGTGCAATTCGACCCATCGGCCAACCCGCCCACGATGGCGATGGGCGATTTTTATGCATCAGCCAAAGTCGCGCTGCTCGACTATGACGCGTTCGCCACTCCGGCAGCCACGATGACTCCAGTGACGATGCCAAATTCGTGGGACACGATCAGCTCCGCGGATCAGACAGCTCTACTCGCCGCCCTAACCTCGGCGTTGACTCCGAAATCGCAAAACATGCTTGCGCCGCAAGGCCGCTTCCAGGATGCGACCAGGCTCTATCGCCTTCGCTTCTTCTTTCGCCTTAAGCCCGAAAGCCCCTGCACCAATCCACAGCTTGTATGGAGCCACTTGAGCGACCCGTTCCGTATAGCTGCGTGGTATGAGAGCAGCCAGCGGCCCTATGCACCCATCTCGCTGCCGGACCCGGCAACGGCCATTCAAAGCGCGAAGCCGAACTGCGCCTTCTATGTTCCCGCCACTCTGATGGGCGCCATGCAGGGCACCACTCTCTCAGGATTGATGAACGGAGCCACCGGTGGCGGCGGAGTCGGCCTGGGCTGGATCTGCGGCTTCAACATTCCGCTCATCACCATCTGCGCATTTTTCGTTCTCAATATTTTCTTGAGTTTGTTGAACATCATTTTCTTCTGGCTTCCCTTCATCAAGATTTGCATTCCGTTTCCCGATCCCCAACCCAGCAATCCCAACGGGGGCACGCCATGACTGTTACTTATCAAGACCCCATCGGCTGGCCGTTTTTGCCCGTGCCGACGAATGGCCAGCTTACATTTCCGTTGCTTGAGCAGAGCGTGCGCGATTCCATTCGCGTGATTCTGATGACGAATCCCGGCGAGCAGCTTATGCGTCCTCGCTATGGCGCCGGCCTGGAAAACTTCCTCGATGAAGGAAACACCGTCGCTCTTCGGGCCCAGATACAAAGCACGATCACGCAGAGTTTGCAGAACTACGAAAACCGCATCACGGTCGATGCCGTGGATGTCGATCCGGTCGCGGGATCGCCCGCCCAGGTCCAGGTCCAGATTCACTACCGGCTGCTGCGCACCAATGCTCCTCAGCAGATCGGCCTAACCATGCAAGTGGGTTGACATCATGCCCTTGATACCGCCAGTTCTCGACGACCGCTCCTATGACGATCTCGTGCAGGAGATGCTCGCCAACATCCCGGCGCACACTCCGGAGTGGACCAACCCGCAGCCGGGCGATCCCGGCCGCACGCTGCTCGAACTCTTCGCCTGGCTTGCAGACACCATCCTCTACCGCGCCAACCTGATTCCAGAGCGGCAAAGGATCGCCTTTCTCAAGCTCCTCGGCGAGCCGATGCAAGCGGCTGCCGCGGCCACCGGGATTCTCTCTCTTTCGCTTGATCCCACATCAGTCGTGCCCGTGAACGTGGCCTCCGCTGCCAAGGTAAGCGGAGCGGTCAACTTCGAGACTCTGAGCGAGATCGACATACTTCCTGTGACGGGGCTGGCGTATATCAAGGCTCCGTTGTCCGCGGCCCAACAGGCGGCATCCATGCCGCTGCTCTCCGGCCTCAAGCAGCTCTACAACCTTTCAACGCTCCCCGCCGGCTATACCACGACCGCGGTCTTTACCAACAACCTGGCCAACACCAATGGCATCGACGTGGTCAACGGCACAACCGATTCCAATCTGTGGCTGGCGCTGTTGGTTGCCAATCCGGCAAGTCTGGCTCCAGTGCTCACTGCGCTGGGCCAGAGCGAACAGATTCTGAATATCGGTTTTGCGCCGGCGCTCGCCGTGCCGGGGCTCTATCCGGTGCCGCAGCAGTATGACGCAAGCGGTACGCCAACACCGGTGCAGGCAACGTGGATGATGAGCCAGCCGCAGGTCGCGGGCCAGCCCATCACGTACACTCCGCTGAAAGTCTTTGGCGACACCACCCAGGGCTTGACCCAGCCGGGAGTCGTCCAACTGCTGGTGCCGGCAAGTGGGGTGATCGGCGCGCCCCCCAACAGTGTCCTGTCTGATCCGAGCGCGGGTGTCGGCATGAAACCGCCGCGCATCGATGACACCTCCATCGCATCACGCCTGCTCACCTGGGTGCGGTTGAGCGTGCAAAGCTCCCTGCAAGTGAGCTGGCTGGGCGTGAACGCAGTCCAGATCGACCAACGCACGACCTACAACCTCATCGTTATCGGGGTCAGCGACGGCAGCGCCAATCAGGTCTTTGCCCTGCCTCAATCGCAGATCGATCCCGGTACTTTTATTTTGGAAGTAGACATGCCGGGCCTGGGCTTCGTCACCTGGCAGCAGGTGGACGATCTCTCCGTCTTGCAAGGGCCGGCACAGGCTTATGTGCTCGATCCCGAGGCCGGCACAGTCACATTCGGAAACCAGCTTCAAGGCATGATCGTGCCCGCAGGCCGACGCGTGCGCGTGAATACCATGCGCGCCGGCGGAGGCTCGGCCGGGAATCTGCCAGCCGGCTCGCTCACCGCCATTCAGGCCTTCGATCTCTCGGGAGTTCAGGTGCCGCAGACCATCACCGTGCAGCAACCCATCGCCACCGCCGGTGGCGCCGATCCTGAGACCCTCGATTCCGCCCAGCAGCGCATTCCTTCGCTGCTCCAGAATCAAAGCCGCGCCGTCACCGCCAGCGACTATACCAATCTTGCCGAAAACATTCCCGGAGCGAATGTAGCGCGCGTGGAGGTGCTGCCGCTCTTTATGCCGCAGACGCGCACCAGCAACGTTCCCGGCGTCGTCTCCGTCATGGTGATTCCCAACAAAACCGGCGTCCTCAATCCCTGCCCGCGCGCCGATCGGCCCACGCTGGAGACGGTCTACCAGTATCTGGACCCGTGCCGGCCCGTCGCGGCCGAGATGTATATCATCGCCAGCGAATACGTCGGCCTGGGAATCTCGGTGGGCGTGGAGGTAAAGACCGGCTACGGCCTGCTGCAAGTCTCGCAGGCAGTCGAGACCGCTCTGCGCAGCTATCTCTGGCCGCTCGCTCCGGGTGGCATAGACAGCACCGGATGGCCGCTCGGCCGCAATGTTCGCAGCCTGGAACTGGAAGTCGTCGTCAGCCAGGTACCAGGCGTGATTGAAGTGAATGGACTCAACCTCTTTCAAGTTCTCTCTTCCGGCGCATATCAACTGATTGCCGCCGACTCGAGCGGTTCGCCGGAGCTTGTATTGCAAAGCTGGCAGCTTCCTGAGGTGCTGGCCGTAAGTGTGATTGCCAGTCCGGATGGAACGGCAAGCACGGTTCCAACCACCTTGACGCCACCCCCTGAAACCGATACGACGGTCGCGGTGCCAGTTGTGCCCACTATCTGCTGAGGAATTGAGTATGGACTCGAACGGTCTTCGCTTCTGGATGCTGAGCCAATTGAACGATTGGCTGCCGCCGTGGCGTGCCGTCACGGCCTACATTCCTGGGCAGAGCATCGTCGATCCCAACGGCAACATCCAAGTGGCGCAGAATGCCGGCACCTCCGACGCAATTCCTCCAACCTGGAGCACAACCCTAAGCCAGACCACAGTCGATGCCGGAATCAGTTGGATCAACTCCGGCCCCGGCAAATGGCAGCCAACAACTGCTTTTTCGGTTGGGCAATACATTCTGGATTCGAACGGCAACCTGCAATGCGCCACGGCGATCGCCCTCAACGGGACAACCAGCGCTACGCAGCCCGTATGGCCCATGGCGCTTGGACAAACCGTCGTCGACGGCAATGTGACCTGGAGTTGTGCCGGACCCACGCAGGCCGGCCTCTTTTATTGCAGCAACAACAATCGCTTGCAACTGCGCAGCGTGCGCACCGGGCCTGCCCCGAAAGAGGACTTCAATATCGCAACCAACATGGTTGGTGTTGTCCCGATGACGCTCGATCAGTTCGGCAACTACGCGCGCTGGGACGCGTCGAGCGGCATGGTGATGGCCGGAGGCAGCGGACCATCTGACGCCCCCGCGCCGGACGAAGTGCCCATCTACGCTCCAGGTAATCCGAACGTAACTGATCTGGCGATGGGCTATGACGGCATTCTCTACGTTGCTGTGGGCGGCTCGCTGGTGATGATCGATCGCCGCGGCCGCTGGCCGAACTTCACGCTGACGGCGACGGATTTCAACTTCTGGAGGATCACGGCTCTGCCCGAGGGCGGTGTCCTCGCGCTTGATAAAAACAAACCTCAACTGGGCACTGTCTCTGGTCAACCGTTACAGACCGGGCCAATCGACACTCCGGATCCAGGTATTCTCCGTCCTTGCAATCCGAATCCGAATCCGCCGCGGATCGTCTCCCGCATTGCGCTGCCCTCGGCGGAGACATTCATCGCGCTGGGGCCAATGGACATGACCCAGCAGCCGCCACAGTACGCGCTGATCTCCTGGGCCACCAACACCGCAACCAATCAAATCGCCAATCTTCGCTTCGCGAATGAAACGCCACTGGCCAATGGAGGACTGCAGGTCGGCTCCGCATTGCAGCTTGGCGGCGTCTGTCTGCCGTATGCCGTCGTGGGCCTGGGCAATCAGCAACTCGCGGTTCTCGCAACCAATCTGAATGAAGCTCTGATCTACGATCTCTCGGATGCGGGCGAGACGCTGGTTCCAGCCGGCGAAACTTACATCCTCGCCGCAAACAACGTCGGCCCGTTCGTTCACGGCTTCAATCTACCGCCTAACTATTCCAATGTGGCTGGCGCGATGCCGCTCATGCTGCCGCTGCTGCCGCTCTCGCTCAACAGCCTCGCCGCGACCGGCGCGACGAATCCGGCAGGCCCGGCGATCATTGACAGCGGTACCTCGCAAGCCGTCTGGCATCGGATCTTTGTTGAGGCCATCGTTCCTCCACGCTGCGGCGCGCTGATCTGGCTCACCGCATCGGACACTCTCGCCGATCTCGTCGATACAACCTTCACCTGGTATCCGCACATCCTCGGCGACGCAAACATTTCGTCGATACCAACTGCGATGCTCGCCGGCGCGCCCACAGCGGTCTGGCAGTCGATTCCCACCGAGGTTGCCTTTGCCCCGACGCTGCTCAATGAGGACCCCATCGCAGGAACTCAGGGTCTCTTCATGGTGCTTATCCAGAGGGCGAACAAAGTGGTCCGCAATTTGACTGGACGCTATCTTGGTGTGCGCATCCAGCTCAATGGCGACGGCCGCAACACGCCGGAGATCGCCGGCCTCAGAGCGTACGGCCCGCGCTTCTCCTATGTGCAGAAGTATCTGCCCGCCATCTATCACGAGGCGAAGTTCTCGCCCGCCGCCGATGCCGACGGCCCCAGCACGCGGCGCGATTTTCTCGAGCGATTCGTCGATCTCTTCGAGTCGCAGTTCACGCGCATAGAAGACCGCATCGCCAACGCATATCTGCTGACGCGATCAGAGAGCGTTCCCGACGATTCGCTCCCTTGGCTTGGCAGTTGGATCGGCATCAAGCCCAGCAACTATCCGCCCGACCGCAGACGCGCACGACTGCAAGCGACCCCCAGTCTCTATCAATGGCGTGGAACGGCGAGGGGCGTGACTCAAGCCTTGGATGTGGCGACCAACGGCGCATGCACCCGCGGCGCGATCATCGTCATCGAAGATTTCCGCCTGCGCCACATCTTCGCCACCATCCTGGGCGCGGATCTCTCCATCAAAAACGACCCGTTGCTTCCCGGCTACTCGCCAGCCAGCAACTCCATTGTCGGCGACACGCTCTTTCTCGGCGACCCGCGCATTCAGGCCGAATTGCAAGCGCTCTATGAAACCGACCTGAACATCGCCGGCAGCGCACAGGCCGTGCAAAACTTCTATGACCAATTGGCGAACCGCATGACGGTCTTCGTCCACAACCAGGTCGAAGATGTGAATCTCAAACTGGTCGAGCGCGTCGTTGAAGCCGAGAAACCCGCGCACGTGCAGGCCTTCGTCCGCGTAGCCACAGAGCCTTTCATGATCGGCCTGGCCTCGCTGCTGGGTGTGAACACCTATCTCGGGCCGGAATCGCCGCGCAATCCGGTCACAGTCGATGTCAGCGATGTAGGACGGTACGATGTCGTCATGCAAATGCCGACCCTTGACCCGCGCATGGACAACGGGCAGGCCGCCGTGCAATTCACACAACCGATCGCCAGTATCATCGCTCCGGCTGTCGTCAAGCAGGGGAGCGCAATCACGTTGAACGGCGGGGCCTCGATAGCCCCGGCGGGTACAACCATCACCTCATACAAGTGGACGTTGGTGCAGCCGTGACAGCAAAAAAGCGTACCAGCAAGGAGAAACAAATGGCCCCCTCTGAGAGCACGAGCGAAAACCGCCCCGAAGCCGAGATATCGCCGATTATCGGCCCAGTGACCCCAATCATTGGCCCCGTAACCCCGGTCGGCCCGATTCCAACTCCGATCCCGACTCCAACTCCACCGCCGACTTCGACTGCGACGCCGCTCTCGCCCGCCAGCCCGACTGTCACGACGACCGCGCCCACTTCGAGCGTTTCGGTCACCGTGCCCAACACATCGGGAACAGTCACGTTCTCGCTCGTGGTCACGGACAATTTGGGTGTATCGAGCGCGCCGGCCTTCGCCACGGTGACGATTCAGGGCGCACCCATTGCCGTGATCGCAGCGACGCCCGAAACAATTGCCGCTGGTGGAGCAATCAATCTTTCAGGGGCCGGCTCCACGTCCGCCGGCAGCATTGCGAGCTACACGTTTGCCCTTGTTCCACCGCCGGCTCCGCCCCCAGTGACCGCGGTAACTTAGGCCAACCGATCTTGACCTTCGAATTGAAATAAACCGATGGAATAACGAGATATCACAATGGCAACGACAACAACTGTAGCAACGCCGACCGATAATCTGAATCCACCGCCCGCGCCGAGCCGCGTCTACTATTCGCTCGGGCGCATGTTGGGCGTCGACGACTTCCAGGCCGACCAGGACTATCATCGCGGCTGCCTGGCCCGCGCGCTTCTGCAACTTTGCGGAACGGGCACTGTGGCTGGTTTGAATGTCACCATTCCGCAGGTCTGGCAGCCGAATACTGCTTATCCCGCTTACGCCTTCGTCTATGACTCGAGCCAGAATGTTCAGGTCAACACCGGCGTGGCGGGAGTCAGCGGCGGCGGCGCCCCGCCGGTCTTCAATGCAACTCCCGGCGGAACCGTGACCGATGGCACGGGCATCGTCTGGACCAACGAGGGTCCCATCAACGCCAATGGATGGCGGCCCAATGCGCCTTTCACCGTACCATCGGCGATCGTTGACTCCAACAGCAACGTTCAAATTCTCAATGGAAATGCCACCTTTAACGCCGGTCCGCTTTTGCCGGTCTGGAGCACGGCCATTGGCAGCACGACTCTTGACGGCAGCCCCGCCATCTCCGCTTGGACCTGTGTCGGTCCTTCTCAATTGGAGATCGAAGTAACATCGGGCCTGGCCGTCGATCGTGTTGGCCGCATGATTGAGGTGCCTGCCACGGTCTGCATTCGCATCCAGCAATGGCTTGCCAATCAGCCGCTCGCTTACCTGAATAGTTTTCTGAGCGGCGGCAGCGGCAATATTCTCGTCGATGTCTTCGCGACGTTTGTTCCCTGCACCCAGGGAGTGACCCCATGCTTTGCCACCCAGGATGACTACTCTGCCACCGACGCATTCTCAGCCAACCGGACGCTGGACTCCTTCGCCATGCAGCTGGTGCTGCGTAACGACTCGAGCCCAAAGCTTCCTCAAGATCCATGGGATGCCGCCGGGGCGATTCCAACGGGCGCTATTACGTCAGCAATTGCGCAAACTCTGAAGCAAAGCATTCTCGGAGTTAGCGCCGGCCCGGCCTCGACGCCGCCCTTCGCGGCCACCGGTCCCACGCCCGCCGAGATTCCCCCTGGCTTCGACGCAAGCTCGGTCTTCCTTGCGCGTATTTCGATTCCCGCGACTGAAGGCGCATCTGGAGAGCCGCCAAACTACAACCTGAACGGCATCACCATCGACAATCTTTCGCGACTCTTCTTGTATCCAGCGTCGCTTGTAGCCCGATCCATCGGCCTCAGTTCGGGAACGTAGTTTCAGGAGCCAACCATGCCCAGCTATACGCAAGGCGATACGCGCATCACTCTCTCGCAAGCCGACGTCATCGCCGGCCAGAACGACGGTTCGCTGGTCATCGACAGCCAGCGGAGCCGCCCCTACTGGTTTGACGGACGCTTTCTCGCGGCCCGCGATCTCCAGCGCGAGCAGGACTATTTTTTGCAGCGCCAGGCCGATCTTGGCCAGGCCGCTGGCTTCAGCGTCATTCACGGCCTGATGGTCGATCTACCCGCAGCCAATGATACCAGCGCAACTCCCGACACGGTGATCATTCGCGCCGGGCAGGGGCTAACTCCGGCTGGTGAGCTCGTGCTGATGCCCAACGACCTCACCGTGCAGTTGTCCGATCTGCCCGACGAGCAGAATCTGGACTCGCAGTTCAACCTGGCTCCGATCCCCAACACGCCGTTGCGCAATCGCACCGGCGCTTACGTGCTGGCGCTGCGCCCGGTCGAATTCACCGCCAATCCCATCGTCTCCTATCCCACCAGCATTCAAGGCACGCGCACCACGCATGACGGAGACATCATCGAAGCCACGGCGATCGCGCTCGTGCCCTACCCAAGTCCCGTCAGTTGGACGCGAGCCAGCACGCAGGACGCATCGCAATTGCGCGCGGCACTGGCGCGGCAGATCTTTCTCAACGCCAATCCCAGCCAACTGTCCAATGCGCTGTTGCCGCTGGCAATGGTTTATCTGCAGCGCGGAGTCATCGCGTGGGTTGATCCCTACCTGGTCCGTCGCGATAGTGGCCCGGAGTACAGCGGACTGCGTCTCGGTCTCTCCGATCCGCCCACGCAGCAGGCCTTCCTGATGCAATACGACTCGCAGTTGCAGGAGACGGTTTCGTTCCGCCTTGGCTCGGGCGCATCGGCCAGCTTCGCGGCAACGGATTACTTTCAAGCTCTTCCGCCGGCCGGGCGCTTTCCGCTCGCCACCCTCGGCATCGCCAGCCAGGGAACATCGCAGACCTTCACCCAGGCCTACTTTCCACAGCAGCTTGACGTGCGGCTTAGCGTCATTCCCGTCGATGAGATACCTGCGCTGGTTGAAGACAGCATGTCATTGCCGCCCATCGACCTTACGCTTCCCGCGAATGCCTATGCCGATCTCACGGTCTTCGCGCTGGTTCCGGTGCAGCGCAGCGGGTTTGCCGCGCTCAAGGCCAGTTTGCCGACGCTCGCGCCCAACCCCACCGCGCCGCAGATTCTCAGCTTCCGCACGCCGACGCAACTGTTAAGCCTCTATCGGGGCGCCATCAGCATCACCCTGCCAACGCAAATCCAGAACAACGCCTGGCAGCAAATTATCCAGAATCAGATCTACGGTTTTTACATCCGCGCACGCAGTTCGCCGGCTTATGTGAGTTTCGCGACCGGAAGCTATTCCTAACCAAGAGAGGCTCGTATGCCCGCGACACCCATTGTTGATCCCGCATCCGGCGAATCGCTGGTCGGCACAGAACCGCAGCTTCAGCAGCAGGTCGATCCCGGCTGGTGGCGTCAACGGCTCAATCTCTACACCGGACGCACGCTCAGCGTCACCGCTCTTGACGGCGAACAAGGCTATCGCGGAGGCCTACTCGCGACACTCGGCCAGTCGGTCACTGCGGGCACCATCAGCGGCCTGGTGCTGACCTTGGACATGAGCGGCGCGGACCCGCTCCTCGTGGTGACGCCCGGCTACGGCATTACCGCCAGCGGCCAGGATGTGGTGCTGAACGCCACTTTGAAGGCTCATCTAAGCACGCTCGCCGTGATCGACGCCGTCACCGGTGTGGAGATGTACGACTTCCATCAATCCGTTGGCGACCCCACCAACTCCACCTACGCCGGAATTCTGCTCTTGCAGCCTGTGATCGCACAGGTCAGCGGCCAGATGCTCGACACCGGCACCCTTCCTATCGAAGTCAGCGGCAACTTGGGCGCATCCTGCTATCAGGATCCAAGCGAATACGCCTTCGAAGACTGGCAGATCGCCGACGCCGTGCGCCTGGTCTATCTTCCCTGGCCCAAGGGCGTTCCCGCTCTGCCGCTGCCCGCGAAAGATCCTGTGGCCACGTGGAGAAACCGCCTCGCCTATGCCATCTTTGAAGCCGAATCGCTGCTCGGTCCCGACGACCAGCTCCCTTGGGCGATGCTCGGCCTCCCGGTCGGGCTCATCGCTTTCGATCCCGGTGTGGCCTGGACGGCGAAAACCGGATACACTGCCGGTCAGTACATCACCGATCCCAACAGCAACCTCCAGCTTGTGACGACCGCAGGAACCTCCGGCGCTACACAGCCGGCCTCGTGGAACACCGTCTACGGCGGCACCACAACCGATGGCGGCGTTACATGGAAAAACAATGGCCTGGCCTGGAGTCCGCTCTTCGTCGATTGCTCAGCCGTCGTTCGCGCCGGAGGACTGCCGCGCAACCGCCATGTGCTTCCATCGCTGCCCTTGCCGCTGATGCAGTGGCAGTCGGACACAGACTTCGTGGCCGACGAATTCATCATCGATGGCAATCAAAACATACAGGTGGTCCAGACCGGCGGTACATCCGGTGGGCCGCCGCCCAAATGGCCAACCACTTTCGGCACAACCACGCCAGATGGGACCGTCACCTGGATCGAAAATGGCCCATCAAGCTGGCAGCCAAACACGGCCTTTGCCGCCGGGCAATTCATCTTTGACTCGGACGGCAACATGCAGCATGTGCTCACTGCGGGAATCTCGGGAAGCAAAGCTCCAGTCTGGAACGGCATTTATCTGCCGACCGCGGACGGATCGGTGACCTGGATCAACAATGGCTCGGGAAATCCGCCCGTCATCCAGCCCGCACTGGCTCAGGCCAGGATCAACCAGCTCTCTGAGCAGCTCAGCCAGACGATGGCGCTGGCGCATCCCTTCAACACGTTGGCTGACATCTTTCCCACGCTTCCTCCTAGCGGGATCCTCCCGGTCGACGCGCTGAACTTCCCTCAGCAGCGTGCTCCGTGGCTTCCGCCGAACTGGTCCGTCTCAGCCGCTCCGGTCCGTCTGGAGGAGCTGGAGACTGTGCTCGAAACCGGCATGTCGCTGGACCTGCTCGCGGCTGAGACGTCCGCGCCGGAAGACGCCGCCCTGCTTGAACCGGTCGAGGTCCTGGTACCGCTGCCCGATGCGCTCTACGATCCCGACATTCTGGTCGTGGAGACAGTTGCCCCAGTTTTTTACAAAGAAGTTGCCCAGGCCACGCAGGCCCGTAACCTGACCCTCCAGCAGTTGCAGACGGTGCAACAGGAGACCAATCAGTTGTTTGCAGCGGTCGGGCCTAACCAACCGGCGAACCCCAACGTGATTAACCCCAACGCCGGCCTCACCCCGGACGAGCTTACGGGACGCAATACACCTCCACCCTATACGCCGGCAGCCACAGAGACCTTCGGCACGGTTCTACAGACCACCTGGCTTCCCTCCAATGCATACAGCGTCGGCCAGTTTGTCATCGATAGCAATGGCGTTCTCCAAGTTGTCCAGGCCGCCGGCAGCTCCGGCTCCCAAAGCCCCAGCTGGAATACGACCGAAGGCCAGACCACACAGGACGGAATGATTTGGGTCAACAGCGGCAACGCAACCTGGCAGCCAAACACTTCCTACGCCGTCGGTCAGCTGATCTTCGACGCGGCCGGCAACATCCAGTTCGTCCAGAGCCCAGGTGTCAGCGGCGCCTCTGCCCCTACCTGGAATGCAACGGCTGGCCAGCAGACCGAAGATCCCGCTCCAGCCGCCGGCCAGTCTGCTACTGCCAACACAGTGATTTGGAACAACCTCGGTAGAAGTGTCTGGACGGCTGGCCAGCCGTTTCAGACCGGCCAGGCCATCGTTGACGCCAACGGCTTCATACAATTTGTTCAGGTTGGAGGCCTAGCCGGGCCGAGCCAGCCGGCCTGGAGCACGACTGCCGGCGCAACCACAATCGACGCTCCGCTCACATGGATCAACAACGGTCCGTGGGCCTGGCAGCCGAACACGGCATACGTTGCCGGCCAGTTCATTGTGGACCCCGGCGGCTTCATGCAAGTCGTTTCGACGCCCGGCACATCAGCTTCCGCAGCGCCCGCATGGATACAACCTGAGACTGCGGGCCAGACCGTTCAGGACGGCACGGTGATCTGGCAGGCTGGCGGCAGAGGCTACTGGCAGCCGAACCAGCCTTACACCGCAGGTCAACTGATTCTCGATGGCAACAACAACATAGAGATTGTTCAGACCGCCGGCACATCCGGTCCTACAGTTCCCATATGGGATCCAAATCCGGGTCAGCTTACGCAGGAGCAGGCAGGCACAGCGGTCTGGAGTAATCTCGGCCACGCAACCTGGCAGCCGCAATTCAACTATTCTCCCAGCCAGGCCATCATCGACTCGACGGGCAGCATTCAGACAGCGACGAATAACGGAACAACATCTTCATCTCCGCCAAGCTGGCTTCAGCCCGAGGCTACCGGCCAGACCACGCAGGACGGCATCATTTGGCAATCGGCAGGAAGCGCCAAATGGCAGCCGGATTTTCCCTACACCGCGGGTCAGTTGATTCTGGATTCGAGCGGCATTCAGCTCGTCCAGATCGGCGGCATCTCCGGCGATTCCGATCCCTCATGGAACTCGACGCTCGGCCAGACAACGCAAGACAGCGGAGTCGTCTGGCAAAATCTTGGCCGCGCCCAATGGCAGCCCGGCACGAGCTACTCCGCCGGGCAGGCAGTCCTTGATTTGAGCGGAAATATCCAAGTCGCGACAGTCGGCGGCACCTCCGGCGCATCTCATCCTGCCTGGACCGAGGGCGCGAATGCAACGTCGATGGATGCTGCCGTGATCTGGACCAACAAGGGACCCCTGACCTGGCAGCCCGGTGCCAGCTATGCCGCAGGCCAGATTGTCCTCGACTCGAATAACAGCCTCCAAGTCGCCGGAGCGGCAGGGACCTCTGGGACCAATCCCCCTGTTTGGAACACGACGCCTACCGGCACCACCACCGACGGCGCCATCATCTGGACCAATCTAGCCTACGATTCGTCGGATCTTTTGCAGCTCAAAGCCGTGGTCAGTCAGGCGCCTTACACCAGAACATTCACAGACTCCACCGGCACCGCTTACACCATCTCCCTGCTGAGCACCGCCGATCTTACCAATCTCTCAACCAACGGCCTGCAAACTCTGATCACCAGCCTTAATGCCAGAATCTCGCAGGCCAACGATCTGCTCGATACGGCGTTCCTGACTGTACAGACCGACATCTATCGCTACCGGCAAAATATTCTGGGAGCCACTGCCGCGACAACGCTGGCAACCTCGCCTGTGCTGGCGAATATTGCCACGGGCGAGACCGCCTCCGCTACGGCCGACAACCTGCAGACTTACATCGGCACGCTTGTGCCGACGACGGCAGCACCCACGCCAGGCACCGTTCCTTCGCCGCCGAAATATCCCGTCAGTCCTAATTTGAATCCCGTCATCGACCCCGTCGTTCTGTCGAACAGGCCCATCTTCTACAAGTCTCCACTGATCCATCTCGAAGCCAAGCCGCTGTCATTGCGCAGCCGGGCCATCACAGAGGCGCTGGGTAGCGCAAAACTATTCTCCTTCAATCCCGGCATTGGATCGACGATCAATCTCAACCCGACCAACCTGGCGGGCCAACAGCAGGCGGCTTCGGGAGCTACCGGCAGTCCATTCAAGATCAGCGACACGAACCTCGGCGCAGCCCTCGGCGCGCAGAGATTCCTGGGCAACGCGACTCTCACGCAAACTGGAGTCCAGGCGGGTCCGGCGCAGATCATCGCTCCCGGAGTGAATACCACTGCCACGACTACCGACATCACCAGCCAGTCGCCGCTGGCTGGCGCGCAGTTGAATATTCGCACGCTCACCATTGCCGAGCGCCTGGGTCAATCGCCCTCCCAGGAGGCAATGTTCTACTCGATCGGCAATCGCCTCAGCTTTCTCCAGGCGCTTCAGATGCTGGAGAACGACCTCAACCTGGTGGCCGACGATCTGCCCATCCTTGTCGATTCGCAGCCGACGCTGTCGACTCCGCCACTGCCCACTCCTACCGCCCTCCAGTCGCCGTTGCCTACCTTCTCTGAGTGGCTTGGGCCAACCAATCCACATGGATTGAATTATCCGAACCACCAGGCAACGATCATGCAACTGATCCAGTCTCCCTACATGCTTCAGGATTCTTCCGAGGCGACCCTCTTTTCGGTCGGCGTGCGCGTTGCGGAGCAGCACACCATGCTGCTGCGCGCTCTCGAGGCCCGCGTGCAGCAATACTCCGATTTTGTGACTCTCTGCACCAACGCGCTCACCAATATCCAAAACAACATCCAGCAGGCACAGACTTATACCACTCAGCTCAATAACAATTTGCTACAAGACCGTCAGAACGTAGCCTTCACCAGCGCGCTGTTGAGCGACGAAACCCAGCGCGTGCAAGGCGTCAACACCCAGCGCCAGCAGGTGCTCGCGACGGCTGTACAACTGGTCGCCTACACCCGCGCGCGCACCCTTGAGGCCACCGACACAGCGCCGAGCCGTCAATTGGTTCCCGCCAACGTTACGAATCCAGTGCCTGCCTGTCTCCAGCAGTCAGTGGCAATTCCACCCGAGATCCGCGAGATCGTCGGCCAGCTTCGCGAAGCGCCGGTCAACTGGCTGCCATCCGTTTCATCGCGGGTCGGCAATCTCGAACGTCCAATCCTGTTGCAACAGCTTGCATTCAGCGCGCAGGCGCGTGCGGCGCAGTTGTTGCAACTTCCACTGCTACCTTCCTCGGCCGCCGGCGAAAGTGGCGTCTATGCCTCCACCATCTCCACTGTCTACAGCGCCAATCAGCAGGTCTTTCGCGGCTTCATGATGCAGCGGGCCGCCATTCAGCCGGCGGCATTAGTCAACCTCAGTTGGAGCGGCCAGGTTGCCAGCGTGCAAAGCATCGCGGCGGTCAACGACCTGATCTCTGCTGAATCCGTGCATACCGAGATCAGCAATGCCGTCGCTCGGCTCGTTCAACAAATATCGAGCGTTGCCACCTGCCTTTACACGCGGGTCAGCATCGCCCTGCCTATCGACCGTCTCGCCTGGGCCGAATACCTGCGTGGCGCAGGCCTCTCCGTTCAGTTGCAGAGTCTCGGAGTTCTGCCAAGCTGGAATCAGCTCTCTTACACCGACCGTCAGCAGATGCAAATGCTCGTCGACTGGCTCTTCCTGCAGATCGACAACACCAACTCAGCGGTCATGGCCTTCATGAGCGATGTGGTGCGTACAGCTATCCTGCTGGCGAGCGATGTTCCCATCGACAACATCATCTCCGGCAATGTCATCGCGCGCACGCAGCCGGTGATAGGCGGCATTGTCTCGCTCAACCTGCCGTCGGAACGCATCTCCTCAGGCATGTACGTGAACCTCTACTCCGGTGCGGCACTCGCAGCCCGCGGCGTGGTCAGCGATCTGGACAACACCACAGTCAGCGCAACCGTGACCGACGTCTTCACCCCCGGCACGTATCTTGAAACATCGGATACCGCCCATTTCACCACCCTGACGCCGCAGGCTGTAGCTCTGCGCCCGTTATTCATGTAATGCAATGAGTTCACGACAAAAACGGGTGCCCCAGGTCGCGGCTTTGGGACCTGGGATACAAAGAACCTCAATCCGCTTTCTCTCTTAAGGACTCCAATCGATGGAATCCATGTACGCGCCCCATACCGCACGGCTCGACCGCCATGTCAGGCGGAGCATTCTGCGTGTCGGCGAGGGCGCCTCGCGCCATCGCATTGCCTACTCGCTAGAAGAGGCGTTGCGTCTCGCAACCCTGCCGGGCGAGGAGGAGGGTCGTATCTATTGCTTCCGCCGCGTCTCCCTCTGCGGGATTTCCGCCGAGGCAAATCGCCGCGTCTGGATGGAACAAGTCCAGCAGGTGCTGGGCGCGCAGGCGGCGCAGGCGGTTCATGCCAGCGACCCCAGCGCCGGCTCGGCCAATGCGGTCTACTTCAACAACTTCGAAGAGGCCCTGGAAACGCTGTTGCGCAAAGCAGTGAGCGCTCACAGCACCAGTCAGTGGGAAACTCCGGCATGGTTCGCAAGCTCTGTAATTGGAACTGAGCCGGGCCAGAGCTACGCATTACAAATCCCCGCCATCCTCGAACGTCTTCGTGCGCCATCAATGGCTCCAGGCGCGGCTGCAGCCATTCTCTTCGCAGCGCTCGGAGGCTCCGATCCCGGAGCACTTCTCTCCGCAATTCCTTCCGCCACAATTCGCGAGTGGCTCAGTGAGCTGGAGGGCCAAAAGAGTCTCTCTTCGTCCGCGCCGCCCGTGCAGTTACCCAGCGAAATCAAGACCGCTATTCAGAGGGCTGCATCCCATTTTGGATGGAAGGATCCCGCAACCATTTGGCTAACCGCGCAAGCTGTGCTGTGTCTTTTGCCTGGTGCGTGGAGCTCCGGTACTGCGATAAAGCGGGCCCGCGCCACACTTCGAGTCTTAGAAGAAGAGCAACTTCACGAGCCCCAGGATCGAGCTGCTCTCAACCTCCGCGAATCCGCCGCTCGCTCCTTCATTTTCGATGACGATGACGAGACATCCGCAGCGCAGATGCTTTCATTCGAGAGGAGAGCGGCGAGTCCCGCGCTCGAAGACGCAGTCGAACTTTCACCCGCGCACAAAGCAGGCAGTCATGAACACTCCGAGGAAGCTCCATCCGATCAAGCCCCGGATTTGTCTGTTGAGGTTGCAGCACCATCGTCTGCAATCCCAAACATCCCCATCGCCGAACTGCCGCTTCTAGGCGAAGCCACGCAATCCGCCGGCCTGTATTTCCTGCTCAACGTCCTGCGTTCGCTGGGCATCGTGCGCGCGCTCGGAGCCTGCCCAGCTCTCGCCGAAGCCGATCTTGGCGTTCTTATCCTTCGTCAACTTGCTGTTGAAGCAGGCGTGGCCGACGACGATCCGATCCTGCTCTGCGTCCAGTCGCCGCAGGCTGCATTTGAATTGCCCGGCGAGATCCTTGCAAATCTCTCTCAACAACCCGAAGTCTGGCCAAAGGGATTTGCCGCCTCGCGCAACTCCGAATTCGACAGCGCCTATTTCCTGCGCGTGTGGACCGTTGCAGTTAAGCTTTGGCTTTGGCGAATGGGAAGACTCACCGCGAGCGACGTGATCAATCGCAACGGTCGCGTCTGGCTCACTCGCACGGATCTTGACGTCACCCTTCCACTTGCCGGAGCCGATCTGCGGATCCGCCGCATCGGACTCGATATCGACCCTGGCTGGTTGCCATGGTTTGGCGAATCCGGACGCGTTGTGCGCTTCCACTACCGCGATCGGGAAGCGGAGAGGCCGCCATGTTGAATCGAGCCACAAACGCAGTTATCGAAGATCAACTGGATTCCTTCGCCTTCGTCCTCACAGGCCTCGCGCGGTTGGCCAACTCCTGCGACACTCTGGACGAAAGCATTCAGGAGCGCTTGCGTTCGATCGCCGCACGCCGTATCGATGGCCGCAGGAGCCTGCTCGCGGCCTTTCAGGATTACTTGAGAGATCCCGGCGAGGCCGACAGCGCGCTGGCCGAGGCGGCCCGTTGTTTCCGGCTCTTCCCCATCGAAGTCCTCGCCATCCGTCTGGCTATTGCCGCGGAACAGGATCTGCTCGTCGGGCATCTCTTGTCGCATCTGCAGCAGCCTCTCGCGCTGAGCCGCCCCACTATTGGCCTCGTCGCGCAGGCCTATGCCGCCGATGACCTTCACCAGGCCATGCACCTCTTAGGTCAAGGCAACGCCGTCCGTTGCGGTTTGCTTCAGCTCTGCGGGGACGACCTTCCGCTGCCCGAGCGCCAGATGCGCACTCCGCTGCCCACGGCTCTTGCACTGCAAAAAATGGAGAGCGCATGGCCAGGGACCGCGCCGATCACATTCGATCATTACCCGGTCCCTTTAGGCGAAACCTCACAGGCTCACGCCGCTGAACTGGCTCAGCGTCTTCACGTGCACGAGAGCGCTAGTCCCGCGCTCGTCATCCGCTGCGGCGACGCTCTTGAGGCGCGCTCCGCGGCCTCGCTCGTCGCCTCCCACTCCGGCGCGCACGCGGTTCTCATCCACACCGATCAACTCATGGGCATGGCCCCGTGGCTCGTCCTGAACGGCTTCATACCTGTCTTCGCGCAATGGCTTGTGCCCGGCGAACGTAAGACAGTCCCCGCGATTCCCGGTTTCTTCGGACCTCTGATTCTGCTCACCGGGCCGGAAGGTGAGTTTGAATCAGACGATCGCAGCATTCTCGATTGGCGGCTTGAGATTCCCTCCGCTGCAGAGCGCACCGAGCTTTGGGCCTCAGCGATCGGCGACCACACGCTGGCCAGCCGCCTTGCGCTCGCGCATCGTCATGCAGCCGGACGCATCGCGACGCTCGCGGCAAAGGCACAGGAGGATTGCATTACCCGCAAAACCGGCGGCGACAGTTCGTCCCTCTCTTACGAAGACATCCGAGCCGTTTCGCGGCGTGGCGATCTTGTCGGGTTGGGCGCGCTCGCCGAATTGATCTCCGATGAAGTTGGCGACGAAGCCCTGGTCGCAAACTCCACCTTGCGGCTTGAATTGGAGTCGCTGGTCACCCGCTGCCAGTTGCGCGAGGGTTTTTCCCGCTCGCTCGGACCCTCGATCCAGGCCCGCTATCGGCCATCGGTGCGCGCGCTCTTTGTCGGCCCTTCGGGTACCGGGAAGACTCTCGCCGTAGCCTGGCTTGCCACCCGGTTGGGCATTCCCCTCTTTCGCGTCGATCTCTCAGCCGTCACTTCAAAGTACATCGGAGAAACGGAAAAGAACCTCAGCCAGTTGCTTGCCCGCGCCGAACAAAACGAAGTTTTGCTGCTCTTCGACGAAGCTGATTCTCTCTTTGGCAAGCGCACTGACATCCACGAAGCAAACGATCGTTTTGCCAACGCGCAGACTAACTACCTGCTGCAGCGAATGGAGAGCTACGACGGAATCACCATCCTCACCAGCAACGGCCGCAGCCGTTTCGACGACGCGTTCTCCCGCCGCTTCGATGCCATTCTTTCGTTTCCGCTGCCCGGTCCGGAAGAGCGCCGCGCATTGTGGCTTGCCCATCTCGGTCCGGAACACAGCGTCAACAGCGGCCAGTTGAATCTGCTTTCAGCAGTTGCCGAGCTTACAGGAGGACAAATCAGAAACGCCGTGCTGCGTGCTGCTGTGGACGCCGCGCAGAGCGGGAAGAGCATTCAGTATTGTCATTTGCTGGCCGGAGTTGCAAGCGAATTCCGCAAGTTGAGCCGGCAACTGCCCAACGAATTGAAGCAGGCGCAAGCCATGGCACAAGCCTCAGCCCAAACCTGACGTGGGGAACTTGATCGCCGATGCCAGCCACAGCCAATGCCGCGCCCAAGCACGCCGCCGCCGCGCCCCGCAGCGCGACGGTAAGCCGCGCCCCGGCAAAGGCAGCGCCCGCTGCGAAACAGGAAGTGGCTGCCTCGCCCTCTCGCGCGCCTGCGCTTCCAGCCTTTGCCAAGCCAGCCGTTGCCGCATTGCATCCCGCCTCCGCGCCAGGGGCTGCTCCCAAGCTGATTCACATGCCCGCTCATGCGCCTGCGCAGGGCCAGGTACATGAACATGCTCCGGCCCATCCACCGGAACATACATCTGTCCCGCAGCATCCTCCATCCTTCGCGCACGCAACCGCTCCAACTCCAGCCGCTGCCACCAAGCCTCCGGCTTTGCCTCCCGCAGTTCCCAGGCCCGCCGAGCATGCGCACGATGCGCATATGCCCGCATCCCATAAACCCGCGTCGCCCACCCCAATAACGCACAAGTCAGTAGCGCCGGCGCATCCCGCACTTGGGGCGACTCCGCCTGGGCATGCCGGACTCCCGCCCACGGCGCACAAGCCTGCGCAGACGCTACCTGCCGCACTTTTGCCGGCCGTGGCCAAGCCGATCGCACACAAGCCTGCCGCGCATACCGAATCTCACGCCGCAACCAAGCCGAAACTGGCGGCGCTTGCTCCTCCAAAAACTCCAGGCATGGGCTCCGGGCAGCCGTTAGCCCCGCACATACAAGAGGCTATTCAGAACAGTCTCATGGTCGATCTCAGCTCGGTACGGCTGCACGCTAGCACCGCCGCCGAGCGCAAGGCCCAGTCCCTCTCAGCGCGCGCCTTCACCTTCGGCAACGATATTTTTCTCGGCCACGGCGAGCACCCTACCGATCTGACCCTCATCTCGCATGAGGCTGCTCACGTCATCCAGCAGCAGCACACCGCCCCTGTTGTACAGACGTGGTCTTCGGACCGCAACGATCGTTATGAACGCGAGGCCGACCAGGCTGCGGCAGCGGTTACGAGTGGCCGGAGCTTCGCCGTGCGCGAACGGGTGGACTCTCCCCGCGTGCAGCGCTTCGGCATCAGCGATGCCCTCGATTGGCTGGCCGACAAAGCCACCATCATACCCGGCTTCCGTATGTTCACCATCGTGCTTGGCGTCAATCCCATTAACATGGAGCACGTCGAACGCTCGCCCGCCAACATCATGCGCGCCGTCGTCGAATTCATTCCCGGTGGAACGCTGATTACCCAGGCTCTCGACAAATACGGCGTCTTCGACAAGGTTGGCAACTGGGTCTCCGAGCAGATTGACAAGCTCGGAATGATCGGCAGCTCTATCAAGAACGCGCTGATGGACTTCCTCGACAGCCTGAGCTGGCGCGATATCTTCCATCTCGGCGATGTCTGGGACCGCGCCAAAAAGATCTTCACCGATCCGATCGATCGCATTATTGACTTCGCTAAAGGCCTGCTCGAAGGCATTTGGAAGTTTGTCCGCGAGGCAATCCTCAAGCCCATCTCCAAGCTCGCCGAGGGCACCTCCGGCTGGCCTCTGCTCATCGCGGTCATGGGCAAAAATCCCATCACCGGCGAACCGGTACCGCAGACTCCCGATGCGCTTATCGGCGGCTTCATGCACCTCATTCATGAAGACGAAATCTGGGAGAACATCAAAAAGGCCAACGCCGTTTCGCGCGCCTTCGCATGGTTCAAGAGCGTGCTCACTGGGCTTCTGGGCTTTGTCTCGCAAATCCCCGATCTCTTCATCAAGGCCCTCAAGTCACTCAGTTGGACCGACATCCTCGATCTGCCCGGCGGCTTCATGAAGATCGTCGGCGTCTTCGGCAAGTTCCTCGTCAACTTCATCAGTTGGGCCGGTGGCAAGGTCTGGGATCTGCTCCAGCTCATCTTCGAGGTTGTTGCTCCCGCCGTCATGCCTTATCTCAAGAAGGTGGGCGCAGCATTCAAGAACATCCTCAAGCACCCGTTGGTCTTTGTCGGCCACCTGATCGACGCAGCCAAGCTTGGCCTGAATAACTTCGTCAAGAACTTCGGCGACCACCTCAAGAAGGCCCTGATCGACTGGCTCACCGGTTCGCTCCCCGGAGTCTATATCCCCAAGGCATTCACACTTCCCGAGTTCGGCATGTTCGCGTTGAGCGTTCTTGGCATCACCTGGGCGCAGATTCGCGCCAAGATCGTCAAGGCGCTCGGACCCAACGGCGAAACAATCATGAAGGGTCTCGAAACCGCCTTCGACATCGTTGTCGCTCTGATCAAGGGCGGTCCGGCTGCGGCATGGGATCTCATCAAGGAGAAGCTCACCAATCTCCAGGATTTGCTGATTAACGGCATCGTCGGTTTTGTCAAAGACACGATCATCAAGGTTGCCGTCCCCAAGCTCATCGCGCTCTTCGTGCCAGGCGCCGGCTTCATCACGGCCATCCTCTCCATCTACAACGCGATCATGGTCTTTGTGCAGAAGCTGGCTAAGATCGTCGCGGCTGTCAAGGCCTTCGTCGACTCCATCGTCGCCATCGCAGCCGGCAAGATCGAAGACGCAGCCGGGAAAGTGGAGAGCGGCTTCGAAGGGATGCTGTCGTTGGCCATCGCCTTCCTCGCCAGCTTCTTCGGTCTCGGCAATGTCGCCAGCAAGGTTCTTGAGGTCGTCAAGAAGGTCCAGGGGCTGGTCGACAAGGGCCTCGATGCCGCTATCAACTGGATCATCACCAAGGCCAAGGCCCTCTTCGCCAAACTCTTCGGCAAAAAGGACGACAAGAAGGACGAGCGCACGCCCGAGCAGAAGATGGCCGACTTGGAGAGAGCGACGTCCGAGGCCGATGCCTTGTTACTCAATGCCGACCTCTCGCCAGAGGATGTGAAAGAAAAACTACCAGCGATCAAGACGAAGTATAAGCTGACAAGATTGGAACTGATTACAGAAAACAAAACCGACTCGGACGAAACCGACCATATCGAAGGTGAGATCAATCCAACGAAGGTCAAGCCTCCGAAGAAGAAGATCAGCCCGAGTGCGGAGTACAACGTCGGCGAACACATCGTTGGAAAGCCGGACACCGTCAAACATGCGGCGGGAGAATCGCACCACGTGCCCTACAAGGTCCTGATGCGCTGGATCGGCGAGATTATGATAATCGCCGGCGCCGCGCTCATGAAAACGAAGAGCGCAAAGGGCAAGGCGCTGAAAGACAGGGGCACGGAGTATAAAAATGACGACGTCGGCCTTGGACTTTCAGCGATCTGGCTGAGTTCGAAAGCCCATGACATGGCTCACGCCTCCGCAAAACCTGGAGAACTTACCAGCGTGCAAGGTGACTTCGTCGTGGAAATTGAGTCTGGAGAAATCTCTTCCAGGCCGACCAGGGCTACCGTTGCCCGCTCTGTTCACGAAGATGTAGTTGGAACAGACACGGCAGATACGAAGGAAAAACGCAATAGGGAGATTTACGAAGCCAAGGCGAGCCGCCTGCCATCCCTCTTCGAGAGCGTCTTTGAAAGTGCGTTGAGTGCAGGCATCGCTCTCGTGGAGCGCGTCAAGCTGAAAGACAATAAGTGGAAGGCGCAACTCGAAAGCAAGGCGCGGTCAACCTGGAAGAAGGTCCTGAAACCATGATCGTTGCTCGCAATTTCACCTAAGTGTGACGGGAGGTTATAGAGTTATGACAGTAAGTCTCATTGGTTGGGGCCGTTTCTTCGATCAAGATGGCAATAGAATTACCGTGCCCGCTCCAAGCACCGAACCGGGCAAACCATGGCTTTGGGATCTGCTTGCCTCCGAAGCGCAAAACCTTGCCGCAGTCGGTTTCGATCGTATTCAACTCCCTCCCGCGAGCAAGGCGCAGGGGGGCTGCGGCGCAGGCTGCGATGGCTATGGCATCTACGATCCGCGCGACCTCGGCACAAAGAGCCAGCAGGGAAGCACCCCCACTCGCTATGGCTCTGCCGACTCGCTGCGCCGATTGGTTGCGGTCGCGCACCGCTACGGACTTTCTGTTGACCTGGATCTTGTTCTCCATCAACTCATCGGCGGTGAGAATGCAACTTACCGCTACCTGGGAGCGGATGGCAAGACGCTGAATGGCCGTGGCGCAATGCATCCCGGCTGTTTTCGCTATGCGCCGGACGGAGGCACACAGCCGGAAGATGACGTGCCGGTGCCAGTGGACGACTTTTCCTTCGGTGATGAGAAGGTCTACCAGAATTCGAATCCCGCTGGTTACACCATCAACGACGCTCTCGACTACGGCGACTGGACCCTTCGCACTACCGGCGCGGACGGTGGGAGAATCGACGACGTGAAAGGCCTGTGGGCTCAATTCGTTGCTCAGTTCCTGGGCCACGGCGCGATGGCCAACAAGCCATTTTTCGGCGAATACTTTGACGGAGATCCAGCCAACCTAAACTGGTGGGCGACCAGCTGGCCGATGAATGGACGCTGCGGCGTCGAAGACTTCAACATGCACTTTGCCATCCAGGACGCTTGTAATAACCTGAACGCCCCGGCATTGAATGGAGCCGGATATTCGGAGTGGAACAGTGGACTCTCTTACGGGTTCGTCGAAAACCCCGACACAGACACCAGCCCCGGCGAGCAGGTGATCAGTTCCAAGATGCTCGGCTATGCATTCCTGCTCACAGTCAACTGCCGGCAGGCGCTTATCTATGGCAAGGACTACTTTGGTGAGGATGTTTGGCCCGGAGCTTACGGCCTCAAGCCCCTCATCGATAACTTGATTTACATTAACCGCACCTTTGCCTATGGCGGACAAGTTACGCGCTGGGTCGACGGTTCTGTAATCGTCATCGAGCGCGACGGCAATGGTGGGCCCGTTGGCACAAGCCCCGGTCTGCTGACCGCGATGAACTTCGACACCTATAACATTCGCGAGATAACTTGTGCAACCAGCTTCGGCGCCAACGTGCAATTGCACGACTACACCGGCCGCCACTCGGATATCTGGACGGACTGGCAAGGCAACGCGACCTTCTGGATTCCACCCAACGCCTACACCGGCGGAGAGAGTTATCTTTGTTTTTCGCGTGCCTTCAGTGACAAGCCGATCGCCCAGGAGCCGCGCCGCACGACCCAGGAGTTCTTCGGCTCGCCCGACCTCGACATTCCACCGGCCAGCCCCGGAGAGTTCAAGCCCATCGCGCGAGTCTTTGTGGATGGCAACACCAGCGTAGTCTTCTCCACACACAACAACATCGAGTCTGCCTTGCTCGACGGCACGATTGAGGTGCCGGGCAACAAGCCGGCCAAGACCGGCTGGTACAGCATTGGAGTGAAAACCGCCGCTGCCGCACCGGTCGCATTTGACTTGAGTGTGAATTACTATGCCGGCGCGATGTAAGCAGGACGCACCAACCCCGAGGAGGTCAACTTCATGAAGAGTCGAAATGAAAAAACGTTTCTCTTGAACCGCAGAAGATTCCTCGCTCTAGGCGGCGGCGTAACCGCGTCAGCGCTGTTGCCATCGCGAAGCGCATTTGCCCTGCCGCCCTCGGGCATCGCCTCGCCCGTGCTCACGCGCGGCAACGACAATGATCGCTCGTACTTCTACAACGACACCACCCTCACTGTGGCCAACGTCGCCGCCCAGGGCATTCGAAAGTACTTTTCTCTCTACATGGAAGGCGATGCGCGCGGTGCCGAGGCGCAGGCGCTCATCCAGCCCAGCGTGCTTTGCGACGACGGAAATGTGCGCGACGTCATCATCACTGCCTCGATGAACAACACGGTCTGGGCCTACGATTACAACACCTCCGATATCTTGTGGGTCAAGAAGCTCGGCATTCCCATCAACGGCAGCGGAACGATCGACATGCACAATATCAACGACCATTGGGGCCTGCTGAGCACCGGAGTCATCGATCCCGATACCAATACCTGGTACGGTGTTGCGTGGAGCTCCCCCGACGGCACACCTGCAAACGGCGCGCACTTCGTACACTCTCTCAACATCGCAAATGGCAGCCGCGTGCACGCCCCCGTCCCGTTGGCTGGGCTCACTTATCAACCGCCCAATGGCGGCGCGCTGCAAAGCTGGAGCGCGGCCATGCGCAAACAGCGCTCTTCGCTGACTCTCACCAAGGTCAACAACGTCAAGACCATCTTCTTTGCCGCCGGCACGGTGCAGGAGGTGTCTGCCGGCTCGGCGGGCTGGATCGTCGCCTACGATGTCGCCACCAACATGATCGCGGCGGGGCTGGCCATGAGCGCCGGCTACGGCGCGGGCGTGTGGATGGCAGGCTCGGGATTGTCGGTCGACGATAACGGCGACTTACTTTTTGAAACCGGTAATGGCAGCTTCGATCCCACGCATGGCGACTATGGGGAGAGTGTCTGCAGGGTGCGTTACACGCCGGCCAGCGGAACAACGCCCGCCTCGCTAGCCGTCGTCGACTGGTGGACACCGTACACCGACGCCGGCCGCGAGGGCGAGGATCCAACGCTCTCGACCCCCGTCAACGCGATGACTGCAAAACTCGCGGGCGTCAATGCGCCCACTTCTGGCGGCCACATGCCCACCAACATGGCCTCGGTGCGCGACGTGAACGGAAAGGTCATCGCCGGCCATCTCTTCAGCACCGTGCCCACTCAGGTCGGTGCGGCCTTTGGCGATGAAGACCTCGGCTCCGCCGGTCCGGCCATGATTCGCAAATACCGCATCATTCTCGCCTATGGCAAAGACGGCATCGCCTACCCGGTCAAGATGGATGCCATGGGCAAAACCATGCCCGCCGACTTTGCCAACGCGGCCGCCAATTACAGCAAGTTAGCGCAACCGCCCATCTGGTACAGTTACTTCCCCGGCTTCAATGTCAATGCCGCGCCGCAAGATCCAAGCACTCTGGATTTTCTCTTCGATAACAAGACGCAGCATCTACACTCCACCTCGCCGCAGTACTTTTCGCAGACTCACGGCCAAATGCTTGTCTGCTGGGGAGAGAACGGAAACTGCCGCGTCTGGACCATGCAGCCCAACGGCCAGATGACTTTTCTGGCGGATTCCGACGAGGTTGCCTCGGTCAATTCGCCAGCGCCTCCTGGCGGCATGCCCGGAGGCTTCATGTGCATCTCAGCCAACGGCAACAAGCCCGGAACGGCGCTTTTGTGGTCCCTCATTCCTTACGGAGATGCCAACTCGACGCTGACCAATGGCCGGCTGCTGGTCTACGACCTTGAGAATTTTGTAACTCGCCCCGACGGCAGTTCCAAGCTCAATGTTCTATGGGACAGCCAGGCGCAGAATTACACCTTCCTCTTCCCAAAATTCAATGTAGGAGTAGTAAGCGGCGGCAAGTTTGTCCTACCTCGCTATGACGGAGGGATGGACGTGCTGGGGCTGGCGTGAACTAGCGAAACCTATCTGCTCGGACCAGGGAAGACCCTCTGGAGAGTTTTCGCAGGCCGGAATACCGTCGGACTATCTAAACATTTTGAATTCATAGAAAATGAGATGGGAGGTCGCAAAGCGGTTGGAGCTCGGCGCTGCTCAACTGTGTATCCAGTAGGTAAGATAATGCAGAGGGGATTTGGAATGAAACGATTGGCGTTCATCCTTGCGATGACAACCTGTTTCTCTGCCAATTGCCTGGGGCAACAAACCGCCGCAGACCTTTGTGTGAAGGATCTGGCAGTGATTCCGGAGTTCCTTCTCGAAAATGATTCCGGAGCGAAAGATCATCTCGCCCAGTTCGGACAGAAGCATTTTGATGATGCACTGGCCGAAGCAAAAAAGGCGGCCATGAGAGTTTCAGACACCAATGGCTGCGGTCAGGTGTTGAATCGGTATCTCAAGGCTTGGCGCCCTGGGCATTTGGAGGTGTCCTCGGTCTTCAAGAGGTCTATCCAGACAGACGCTGGCAGTGCGCCCACGAATGCGAAATCGCGGGAAGATGAACCCACGTTCCAATTACTGTCCAGAAAAACAATCCTCCTTACTTTTAAGAGCTTCGATTCTAAGAATCGGGAACCCCTTATAGCATTGCTAAATCGCAATCATAAGGCATTGGCAAGTTATCCCAATTGGATTATCGACGTGCGTGGAAACGGAGGCGGCAGTGACTACAGTTATGAGCCAGTGCTCGCGTGGCTGTTGCCCGACGAAAAGGTTTCCGTGGGTGAGTTGTGGCTGGCCACTCCCGCTAATTTAGAGGGACACCAGAAACTTTGCGCGATACTGGCCCCCGGAGATGCCGAGTGCGAAAGAGAGATAAATGAGGTAATTGCCCGCACACGCAGCGCACCTACCGGTAGTCTCGTTCCAGGGGATGACAAAGGAGGCATCAGTTTTGAACGCCAAGAGAGGCTAGAGCCGCGACGACCTTCGCGCGTTGCGATCCTTATCGATGGAGGATGCGCGAGTTCCTGTGAGAATTTTCTCCTCGCAGCCCGCCAAAGCTTCAACGTGAAGCTGATTGGTACGCGCACCTACGGCTGCGCCGACTACTCCGATATGCGTCCCTTCGCGCTTCCATCCGGCCAACGGCTACTGTGGCACGCGACAGCGCGGTCGCAGCGGATTCCCGGTCTTCCAGTTGACCTTGCGGGTATCCCGCCCGATGTTTATCTGCCACTTGCTAAGGGAGACCACGTGGAAGAGGAGGAAGTCGGCCGGGTACGGAGTTGGTTGGAGGGCGGATCGCTGGCCCCGCCTAAGACTGGGGTCGAGGCCAAACCTTCGGCCAGTAATTGAATCGCCCTCGACCGATTGCACGTGCTGCGACTGGATTGCCTGTCACTGCGGAAGCAGGCCAACCTTCCACATCCCCGCTCACCCTCCGGCCTTATCCTCAATACAGACCCCGTGTCCGACTTTGCCCAAACCGTCAAGCAGCAGGCCGACATCGTCAAGGTGATCGAGGGATACATCCGCCTGCGCAAGGCCGGCGCGCAAAACTACCAGGGTCTCTGCCCCTTCCACAAGGAAAAATCCCCCTCCTTCTCCGTCCATGCCGTCCGTCAGTTCTACCACTGCTTCGGCTGCCAGGCCTCGGGCGACGTCTTCAGCTTCGTCGCCAAGATCGAAAACGTCACCTTCCCCGAGGCCGTCCGCATCGTCGCGGGCAAATGCGGCATTCCGCTGCCCAAGCACGAGTTCTCATCGCCCGAGGAAGCCGCCGGAGCGCGGATGCGGGCCAAGCTGCTGGAACTGCATGAGACTGCGACCACCTGGTTTGAAGAGCAACTGCGCGGGCCCGAGGGCGCCGTTGCGCGCGAATATCTTGCCGGCCGCGGCCTTACCCCCGAGGGCATCAAGGCCTTCCGCATCGGCTACGCGCCCGACAGCTTCAACGCGCTGCGCGACCGGCTCAGCCCGATGGCCGACAACGAAACCCTCCGCGCCTGCGGCCTCTTCGCATCCAAGGAGCAGGGCGACGGCAGCCTCGGCCCCATCTACGACCGCTTTCGCAAGCGCGTCATGTTCCCTATCTCGAACGAGAGCGGCCGGGTGATCGCCTTCACCGCGCGGACTCTCGAATCCGGCGACAAGGCCGGCGCAAAGTACATCAACTCGCCCGAGACTCCGCTCTATTCCAAGAGCCTTGTCCTCTTCAACCTCGACAAGGCCCGCACCTCGATTCGCCAGCATGAGTTTGCCCTGCTCGTCGAGGGCCAGATGGACTGCATCTCTGTCTTCTTGCGCGGCATTCAGAACGTGATCGCCACCAGCGGCACCGCCTTCACCGAGCAGCAGGTTGCGCTCCTCAAGCGCCACACTTCGCAGGTCGTGGTCAACTTCGATCCAGACGCCGCCGGCTCGAATGCCGCAGAAAAGTCTATCGCACTGCTCACCGAAGAGGGCTTCAACATCAAGATCGTCACCCTCGACGGCGGTCTCGACCCCGACCGCTACATCCGCGAACGGGGCGTCGAGGCTTACACGGCTGCCTTGCGCGGAGCCCGCCGACAGGCCGATTACCTCATCGAGCGCGCCCGGATGCTCTTTCCCGGCGCCAGTTCAGAGCAGAAGGTCAAGGCCATGAACTACCTGCTGCCCCACATCCGCCGCCTGCCCGAGAAGCTGGCTCGTGACCAGTTTGCCGCCGACGCGGCGCAGAAGCTGGGCATCGACTCGGCCGTGCTGCGTGAGGAGCTTCGTCAAGCCGCCCTTCGCCGCCGCGACCACGTCGAGACCAGGGCAACAGCCCTGTCCGAAGTCGAACGCGTCCTTCTCCGCGCCCTGGCTATCGACGATCCTGAATTCGGCGGTTCGCGACGGATGGCCATTCAAGCGCTTTCAGAGCAACCATCCTGGTTTGAGCATCTTGGCGCGTTCCTGGCCCTCCAAGCGCTTGCCGGCCGGCAATCTCGCGACCCGATGGACGTGATCGAGGAAGAGGCGCAGCGAGCTTTGCTGGCCGAAACGCTGCTGGCCGAGACCAAGCCGCCCGAGGAGAACGAGGTCCAAAGCGCCATCCAGGAGATCCACGAACGAGCCATCGAGAGCCGCCAGCGCGATCTGCGCGCGCTGATCGCCGAGGCCGAGCGCCGGGGCGATTTTGCCGAACTGACCCTGCTCACCCAGCAAAAGCTGGACTTGGACCGCGCCCTCCGCCAGTTGCACAATCAGAAGCCACCGGAGCGGTAGAGCCACCCAAACCGCGATCCAAACCCGCCCGGACTCCCGCAAATCCATGCGTCAAATTGCACTTTCCCGCGTCAAACATACAGAAGCAGGAGCGGACGGAAGACAACATGGCCCCGGTCCGGCTGCGCGGTTGGCTGAAACTATCTTGGCTTGGCCTGTGTATTTTGTTGGAGAACGGGCTAAGTAGTGCTATCCTAAGAGTCTCTGTGCGGATGCGCGCCCCTCTGCCCCAACTATGAGCCATGGCTCGCGGGCGAACCAGGTGAATCCTGAAGCGCTTGTCATCCTGTTCCGAGCAACCCCCTGAAACCGCTTTTTATGCGGGTGACCGCAGGTCCGTGTGCAGATGCGCCTTTTTCGGGATGTCTCCCGGGGATCGCGTTTATGCGCTGCAATGGACGCCGCACCGGCGCGCAAGACGGTGCTGAATCTGCCTTGCGCAAGAGAAAAGGAGCATTTTGGCGATCGACGAAAAGTTTGAAATCGAACACGAGCATGAACCCGACATTGACACGCTGATTGAGGTCGGCAAGGAAAAGGGCTATCTGACATACGGCGACGTCAACGACATGTTGCCGGAAGATATGGCGACCTCGGCCGATGATCTCGACGACCTGATCACCACGATCGGAACCCAGGGCATCGACCTCCTCGACGGACCCAAATTCGGCGACAAGGACTTCGAGTTGGAAGAGGGCGAAGACGTCGAATTGGACCTGACGCCTGGCACCCTGGAAAAAACCAACGACCCGGTCCGCATGTACCTGCGCGAGATGGGCACGGTGCCGCTGCTCACGCGCGAGGGTGAGGTTGAGATTGCCAAGCGGATCGAGCGCGGCCAGATGCGCGTGATGAAGGCCATCTCGCGCTCGCCTATCGTTATCCGTGAAATCATGGCGCTCGGCGAGGACCTCAAGCGCGGTGTGCGCAACGTAAAAGAAGTCGTCATTTTCGACGACGAAGAACTCACCGAAGAGGTGGTTCAGACGCGCGTCAAGGCAACTGTGGCCCGCATCGACGCGCTCATGAAGCACCAGAAGAGAATCGCGCAGCTCGAAGAGAAGCTGGAAGGGCCGGCGCCCGCCACCAAGGCCAAGATCCGCGAACACCGACACAATCGCTGGCTCGTCGCACGCGAAAAGGTGCTCATCTCGCGCATTGTGCGCGAACTCAAGTACACGGCTCTCGAGCGCAAGCGACTCCTCGACAAAGTCAACAAGACCGTCGACACCATGCGCACCCTCGAGCGCCAGATCCGTTCTTTGGAGCAAAAGCACGAGGCCAGCCGCAGCGAAGAACTCAAGAAGGAGTATCGCCGCCAGCAGAAGAACTGCAAGGCCGATCTCGAAAAGATCGAGACCGAGGCCGGTGTTCTCATCGTCGAGCTCAAGCGCACGCAGCGCGAGATGATTCAAGGCGACATGGACGCCGAGCAGGCCAAGAGGGAACTGATCGAGGCCAACCTTCGACTCGTTGTCTCCATCGCCAAGAAGTACACCAACCGCGGCCTGCAATTCCTCGACCTGATTCAAGAGGGCAACATCGGCCTCATGAAAGCCGTCGACAAATTCGAATACCGCCGCGGCTACAAGTTCTCGACCTATGCCACCTGGTGGATTCGCCAGGCCATTACTCGCGCCATCGCCGACCAGGCCCGCACCATTCGCATCCCAGTCCACATGATCGAGACCATCAACAAGCTCATCCGCACCAGCCGCCAGTTAGTGCAGGAGCTAGGCCGCGAGCCTTCCAGCGAGGAAATCGCCAAGCGCATGGACATTCCCGTGGCCAAGGTGCGCAAGGTGCTCAAGATCGCGCAGGAGCCTATCTCCCTCGAAACGCCCATCGGCGAAGAAGAAGACTCGCACCTCGGCGACTTCATCGAAGACCGTCAGGCCGTCTCGCCTTCAGAGGCGGTCATCAGCGTCAACCTTAAGGAGTACACCTCGCAGGTTCTGCGCACTCTCACCCCGCGCGAAGAGCGGGTCATCAAGATGCGCTTCGGCCTCGAAGACGGCTCCGAACACACCCTGGAAGAAGTTGGCCAGAGCTTCCAGGTGACGCGCGAACGCATCCGGCAGATTGAAGCCAAGGCCCTGCGCAAGCTCCGCCATCCCAGCCGCTCACGCAAACTCAAAGCCTTCGTAGAAGGCGCAAAAGAAATGTAACTCCGGCAGGTTTTCGACCGCCTCATCGTTCCAGTTTGGAGCCGCTGCCCTGCAAGGGGTCACGGCTCTTTTGTTTGCACTGGCGGCTCACTTGCTTGACATTCGGGAAAGATTGTATTATGACTGTAGTCATATATGACCATAGTCGAGTCCAGGCGCGAACGAAAGAAGATTGCCGCCCGGGCTCAGATATTATCCACGGCGATCAACCTCTTCTCGCGCCGCGGCCTCGATGCCGTAACCATCGAAGAGATTGCTGCGGCTGCCGATGTCGGCAAGGGCACCATCTACAACTACTTCGCCACGAAAGAGGACATTGTGGTGGCATTCATGGCCGACCTGGAGGCGCGCATGGCGCCCAAGATCGCCCGCTTCAAGCCAGGAGAGCGGCCGGTCCACCGCGTCCTTGCCGATTACATTCTTCTGCACTTTCGATTGAAAGAGCCCTATCACGCTTTCGTGCGTGTGTTTCTGGCGCAGATGTTCATCGATACCGCGCGCTTCATTCCGTACATGGTCGAGATGCAGAAGTACGTCGATCCGCCGCTTCAATCGCTCTTTTCCGCGCTCGCAGAACGTCGTGCTCTGCGGTCCGATATCGATCTTCCGCAGCTCATCATGAGCTTCAAAACCATGCATCTGGGTCTGACGGCTCTCTGGGCTGTCGAGGGCCCGCCCTTCAAGCAAACTTACCAAGTGGTTCGCCAGCAAATGCAGTTCTTCACCCAAGGCATATCGAGGAAAGCCCAATGAGATATTTGTTCGTAGCACTCGCAGTTCTTCTCGCCTCCACGCTCGTCTCCGCGCAAGCACCCGCGCCAGTTAGTGGTCCACTCACGCGCCACTATCGCGACGGAGAGACGCTCACCTACCGCATGACCGCGACCAATGAGGACTGGCATTACACCGCCGACGTCTCCGGCACGGCGAAAAAGACGGTCAACGGCAGTACCGTCGAGGAGTTTCGCTGGAGCGGTATGACCTCCAACGGGCAGCCCATCAAGCTGACGCCGGCGATGGCTCAATTTCGCGAAACTCTTTCGCTCGATCCCAACTGGACGCCCTCCGCGCCCGACATGGGCAAGACGGACCCGAAGATGTCCGGGCCAATTCTCGATTTCATGACCTTTTACGTTGACCTGTGGCTCGTCAATAAGGTCGGAATCTTGCAGCACGCTGGAGATCACTTTTACGTGCCAAATCCGCAGACCAGTTCATGGGCCGATGGCAATCAAGTGATTGTGGGAAAGGATCAAATCGACTTTGACCTGAACCTTCAGTCGATCGACCCGGTAAAGCAAACGGCTGTCGTCGTCGTCCATCATGTACCGCCATCCCATCCCAACCTGCAGCTTCCCGCGGAGTGGATGCAGGCGCCCGTTGCAGATACGGCCAACAATTGGGTCGAAGTAAAGAAGTCAGATGATGGAAAGTTCGAGGCGGGAGTTGGCAAGGAGACTTTTGACGTCACAATCATCGTAAGCACGGCGGACGGCAGAATACTTTCCGCAAGCATGGATAACCCAGTGGTGACGAGCAGTCGCACATGCGATGATGCAGCGCTGACTAAGTGCGGTGTTCCGCAGCCGCACACCATTCACCGCCATATTGAGATTGCGCTTGTGCATTGACATTTGTCTGACCGATGAGTTGACGGTACCTCCGGTACCCCTCGGATGCTGGGATCTTGGAACTGGGGCACCTGGATTCTGGTGGGCCGATTCAGCCAGGAACATCGTGCTTGTGGAACGAGTGAAGAAGAAGTTAAGCTAAGGCGAATCAATTTTTCGAGTAAATCTGTCATCTCAAGCATACGGGTGAGCCTTGCCGAACACACAACCTCGTAAATCCCTCTTCGCAACAGGGCACAATCAACATCGTCTCGCTGCGACATTTCTCATCAACGGCCTTTTCATGCTGGCTGCGCTCTGCCTCGTTGTGCCGCAATTCGCACAGGCGCAAGCTCCTGAAGCCGCGGTTGGGAAAAAGACCGCAGTCGCGCAGTCCCCGGAAAGCGAAGTGATCTTTGAAGGAGAGGGTTCCTTCGGCCATTACACCATCTTTGGCTACAGTTGGTGGAGCGAACTCTATACCGGTGGTGTGGAATACGACCGTCACACATGGGGCAACTTTATCGGTGCGCGCATGGACTATGTTGCGGAAGCCTTGCCGGTGTCCATCCTGCGCCAGCCGGCCAAAACCGATGCCTTTGGCGACCCCCTGACCCAAACCAAGGAGACAGCGTACGGAGTGGCGCTCTCGCCGATTGGTCTTCGCATGATGTGGAGAAGCAACAAGACCATCAAGCCCTATTTCATCGCCAAAGGTGGAATCATCTTCTTCGACAAAAAGGCACTTTCACAGGATGCGTCCTATGGGAATCTCCTCTTGCAGCTTGGTATTGGAACGCAATTCAGATTGACGAAGAAGCTCGATCTGCGCGTTGGCTACGCCGACATTCATTTTTCCGATGCCTTCGTCGTGCCGAGTAACCCTGGGCTGGATTCGATGACCTATAACGGAGGGATATGCTACCACCTTGGCAAGTAGCGCCGAACCCTCGCATTTCAGTTCAGGTGCCCTAAAACTGCCATACTAATCCGCTGGAGATGCGGCCGAAATTGGTGGGCAATCCGGGAATCCGGTACGGGATGAAATTTGGCGAGGGGCCGAGAAGGGCAAAATAGGCGTACTGATAGCAGCCGTCCACGCGGAAAGCAATATGGCGCGTAAGCGGTGTGTCCAGGCCGCCGCCCACCAGGGTTGAGAATGAGGCAGTTCCGCCGGGAGATTTGTTCGCGCCCCAGTTCCGGTTGATGCCCCCGTCTCCTGCCAATCCCTCCACAAAGACAATCTCTCTTCCCACACGCCGGTTATATTGCCCGCCGCCCATGATGAAGTACACCTGTTGCGGCGCTCCCAGATTGGTCCCCGAGTATCGGAATGTATCGATCTTGAAACGCACGCCGTGCCAGGCCGGGAAGGCTACGGCGGCATCCCATCCGTTCAGCGGCTGATGGGAACCAGGGACTCCATTCAGTGAGTTGGAGAGGAAGCTATAGCCTCCGTAGATCTGGTAGTGCGCAGGTTTGTCCCATTGGGCGTGTAGAACAGAAGAAAAGCCCAAAAACGCAATAAGCCAGAAAAGACGGGATTGCATCCAAACCTCCGGGGTCAAAGCGGTTAAATCGTTCCATCCATTCTATCTGCTCTATTTGGCGTTGGGGAGTCGTTCGTCCGATCACCGGCAAGAGATTGGCCCGCTCGCGTCGGTTGCTGGCCGGGAGTCGCTGCAGGGTATCGCTTCCGCATTGCGCTTTTCCAATTCGACTCGATCTCGAATGGCCCGACTTCTGCATCTTCTCCCGGCAGTTGTCCCAAAAGAAAAGCGCCCTTCATGCCTGAAGTTGCCATCGCCGCTCCATACCAGCTTGTCTCCACGCGCCACGGAACCATGCTGGTCAACTCCAACGACATCTACATGGGCCAGGCCTATCTGCGCTATGGGGAATGCTGCGAACAGGAGATCGATCTTCTGCTCTGGCTGCTTCGATTCCCCGGCTTGGTCGTCGACATCGGCGCCAACATGGGCGCACATACTGTGCCTCTAGCCATGGAGTTGGCCCGGCAAGGCCGGACGATGCTGGCCCTCGAGCCACAGCCGGTGATCTTTCAGCAGCTTTGCGCCAACCTCGCCGTCAACGGCCTGATGAACGTGCTGGCGCTGCCTTACGCCTGCGGAAGCGAGCCGAGAGTGGTCACGTTTTCTGCGCCCGACTATCGCCGTGAAGGAAACTTCGGCGGTGTCTCCATGTCCGCGCAGGGTGGTATCTCTGCGGTGGTCACCGCTCCATGCCACACGCTGGATGAGCTGGTTCAGCAGACCCCGGTAGCGCTGGTCAAGATCGATGTCGAGGGCTTCGAGTTAGAGGTTCTAAAGGGTGCAAAAAGCACCATTGCGCGCTGTCATCCGGCCCTCTACGTCGAAAACGACCGCGTGGAGAAATCCGCCGCACTGATTCAGTGGCTGATGGACCATGATTACCGGCTCTGGTGGCATATCCCTCAGCTCTACAACCCCGGCAACTTCCGTGCCAACAAGGAAAATGCATACGGAAACACTGGCAGCTTCAACATGTTTTGCCTGCATCGCGATTGCAATGTGAAGATCGAAGGCTCCACCGAGATTACGGATGCATCCTTGCATCCGATGGCGATGGCCGATCTCACGCCGGCATAGCCGCTCCGGTCGAGGCATCCAATAGCCGCTCTGTCTCCGCCCATTCCTCCGCGCTCAACTTCAGGCCGGCCGCAGCGACATTCTCTTCCAAATGCTCTACCTTCGATGTGCCTGGAATCGGCAGCATCACCGGCGACCGCTGCAAGAGCCAGGCCAGCGAAAGCTGCGCGACTGTCGCCGAGTGCCGCGCAGCGACCTGGGCCAGTGTCTCGGCCGAAGGCTGGTCGGACTTCAATAACTTCCCGGCATTGATCGGATACCAGGGCAGGAAGCCAATCCCTTGCCGCTCGCAGTAGTTGAGCGTCTCCTCATGGCGCCGGTCGGCCAGACTGTACCGATTCTGGACAGTGACGACACCGACAATCTTTCCCGCCTCTTCAATCTCCGCCGGGCTAACCTCGCTCAAGCCGATGTGGCGGATCTTGCCCTGCTCCTGCATTCGCTTCAGCGCGCCCAGCGACTCTTCCAGCGGAGTCCGTGGATCGATGCGATGGAATTGATAGAGGTCGATATGGCTCAGCTTCAGCCGGCGCAGGCTCATCTCCACGCATTGGATCAGGTAGCCGGCGCGGCCCACAAACTCGGTCTTTCCAGGCCCCTGCCGCGTGATTCCGCCCTTGGTGGCGATGACCAGGGCGGGAGGGTAAGGGTGGAGTGCCTCGGCGATCAGCCGCTCGGCAATCTCCGGTCCATAGGCGTCCGCGGTGTCGATGAGCGTGACGCCCAATTCAACAGCCCGGCGCAAAACGCGGCGAGCTTCGGCTGCGTCGGCCGGTTCTCCCCAGGCGCCTTCGCCCACCAGGCGCATGGTTCCATAACCCATCCGGTAAACGGGCAGGTTGCCGCCGATCAGGAAGGCGCCGCTGGCGGCTGCGGGCGGAGTTGGTGTACTCATGTCCCATTGGATGCTGCGGAAGGATGGGCCGGTGCGACTATTGAAGCCCCCATCTCTCCCCAATAGCCCGGTGGAACCCGCAAAGCTCTGTGAGCGTATGTAGAATCCAGAACAGAGCAAGGAGAACCACTCATGAGCAGCCCGGCTTATCCCAACGCGCAAGCGATCTTTTACCAGCAGTACGACGCGGTACGTCGCGATGAGGTAGTGGGGATCCTGCTGGCGCTCTTTCTTGGCACCTTCGGCGTTCACCACTTCTATCTGCGCCGCATTGGCTTGGGCGTTCTCTACTGCTGCTTCTTCTGGACGGGCTTTACCACGGTGCTTGGCTTTATCGAGTGCTTTTTCATGCCCGGCCGTGTCCGGGAATTCAATGCCATCCAGGCGGCTGGAATCGCGGGGATGCTGGGGATTGCGGCGCCCGGCTGGGGCCAGCCATTCAACGTCACGGTGAACGTCCCTCCGGCGGCGCAACCCGGCACGCTGACAGCCTGCCAGCGCTGCGGACTCACCAATCCACAATCCGCACGCTTCTGCGCAGGCTGCGGCGCACCGCTCTAAGAGGTTGGCGGGCCAGAGAGGAATGTCCCCGGCCCGCAGCGGTCTCCAGGCTGTTATTCGGGCTTGCCGGTCTTCTCGAGCGTATCCACAAGCTGCCAGGGGAAGTAGGGCCGTGACGCGCGCATGGCGTCCAGCCGATTGAGCAACTCCCTCTGGTGCGCCTTTCCTCCAGGCCGATACCCCTCATAGATCGCATAGCCGTAAAGAGCGGAGAAGTTCTCCGGATCGAGCTTCAGTGCCTGGTCAAAGTCGGCGCGAGCCTGCGCGTCAATCTGCGTCACCCGCGACCCAAAGGTTTCCATCAGATTTGCCTGGGCGAGCCATGCCATGTAGTAGCAGGCCGCCGAGGCGCGTTGCGCCAGCAGCGTTGCGCTAGAGGTTTTCCGCTCTGCGGTCAGAGCTCTGAAAAAGTCGTAGACGCGAGGGCCGTCATTGCTCGCGACAATCAGTTTCCAATAGTCGTTGACGGCCGCGCCGAACTCCGCGCTGTCAGGATCTGCCAGGCTCATCGTGGCCTCAAGCTTGCCGAGTGCAAGCGTCGTGTTCGGCTGAGTGGCGCTCTGCGCCGCCGAGCCCGTTGATGAAGCCTGCTGAGCGAGGACTGGGGTAAGGGAAATCGCCGCCAAAATGGCGAGGACGCCGATGGTTGCTGCGAAGAATCTGCGTGTCATATTGCCTCCTGTGGTTGAATTGAGTGACTGTCAAATACCTCAGAGAACTCTGAAATATAGAGCAAATGAGCGACATCGGTCCTGATCTGGTGAAAGATCTTGGGAGAAATCCATGCAAACTCTTTGTGTCCGGGGCGTTCTCGCTGGAATTTCTCCCCAATAAGGAGTACTCTACTTTATAGAGTGATAGCTGTCAAGAGAAATATTTCCTCTATTCCGGAAAAGATTGTCTGGATTGAAAACCCTGGGGACTGGAGAAGGATTTCGGCCGCCTCAAATCCTCACATATTGGCGTGTCCAGCGCGCATCGACTCGTTGAACTGCGGCTTGGTGAAGTTGAGCGCGGCCTCCAGCTTCTTCTCGTAATCCAGCTTGCGCGCCATCAGCTTTAGCGTGGCGGCGGCAAACTCGCCATCCAGAACGACCAGTCCCTCGCCCGCCTTGCTTCCTGCCATGCGCAGCAGATCCGCCTCGGTCGTATTCAGGTATTGCGCATCCCTCGGATCGGCAATCCACACCGGCTGTCCTTCGCCTAGCACACCGCTGAGCCAGTAGACCTTGCGCAGCAGGTACTGCAGCCGCTCCTCGTCGTTCGTTTCAGTAAAGAGGAACTTCTTTTGCCAGCGGCTGTAGTAACGCGTTGTCACCGGGACCGGTTGCCGGTTGCCGGACTTCAAAAACTCAAGCTGGCCCAGGTCCACCACCTTGCGGACGGCGTTGTAGACAAAGGTCTCCGCATACGGCTGCTCCATGGCCGGCACGATCTCGGCAAAGGTCAGCGTCACCGAGGCAGCCACCTTGGCATGAAGATTGTGCGCCCCGCCATCCGCCAGGTTCAAGTCGCCATGGACGATGTAAGTGTCGGCGCCGGAGGTCGAGCGATGAAAGGGCCACTGAAACTGCCCAAAGGCCACCGGCAGCCCGCCCAGCGTAACGTAGCATTCGGGCCGTGGATTGCGCAGCCGTTTGGCCTCGCTGGCCAGATGAGCCGTCATCGCAGGCAGCAGCTCCGGCTTGTCGAACTCAAAGCCCTCGCTCAGCTCCAGTTTCAGCGTCCGGCTGGCGGCGTCCGCGCCGGGCAGCCCCGACGGCGTGCCAGCCAGGCCGAGTTCAAAGACAGCCGTAGGGCGGCCCTTCGAGTCAGCGCCTTGCGTGGTCGAAACGAGAACCAGACCAGCCTGCGCGGCGGCCGCTTCAAGAGCTGAGACGAGTGTAGATTTCAGTGCTTCAGTCATAAGAGGGGAATCCTATGTCGGAGATTGCTTCCTCTTCATTTTAGTGCATCGCAGCGGTAGCCTGGAAGGCGCGGAGGGGCGCGGGCCAGAGCCTGTCTCAAAAATGCCGCATTGTGTCAGGGCACGACTTCAGTCGTGCCGAAAAGGGTCATAAAACATCGGGGCTTTAGCCCCTGCGGGATTGCACCCACGATGCGCGAGAGCTACCGCGGAGTTGCTTTCACCTCGGCAAGGAATATTGTCTTCGTCAGAGGACGCTCAAATTCATTCCGTCTCTTCAGCGCATATCTCATACTTCAAAATATCTCCCGGAGCACAGTGCAGTTCTTCGCACAGAGCGTCAAGAGTGGAGAATCGAATGGCTTTTGCCTTGTTGCTCTTCAGAATGGATAGGTTTGCCAACGTAATTCCTACACGACCGGCAAGTTCCGTCAGAGAGATACCTCGTTCGAGCATGACCCGGTCGAGATGAACACGAATCCCCATAGCCTTTTACCTATACTGTGAGTTCGCTTTCTGTTTTGAGTACGTAGCCGCGGCGAAAAACCTCAGCGAGTATCACGAGCAAGATTCCCATAAAGATCGCGTCGATATCGATAGCCCAGGAGAATCGTGCCCCTGATTCGACCACCGTGCCCAGGTTCAACAATGCGGCACAAAAGACCGTTCGCAGTAGGGAGCCGATCACGACAACGCAGCCGATCATTCGCAAGCGACTCGGTATTCTTTGATGAAACGGCTCCCCGGCTCCAACGGGATCCAAAATTCGCATCATCAGATAGAGAACCGCCGCGTGGCAGATTCGTGAGACGAGTTCCATAGCCCAGATCCACCATTTCGCCTCGGTGCCTCGAAGCATATCGAAAGAGAATTCCAGAGGGCCACTTCGGACATCAAACGACAAATGCCGAAGAGAACTGTAGGGAAGAACTGGAGCGATTGACATGACCAGAACACCTGCAGTTGCGAGAAAAAACAGCACTTTGACCGCTAGATGGAGTTTCGAAGCAATTGACTTCGGACCAATGAGGTTCATAGTATCCCCAACAAGACCTTATTATTGTGAATCGTTGTTTATTGATTGTCAATAACGATTATATGAATATCGATAATATATTTTTGTTTTTCAATAAATTCTCTTGGGTTGGCCTATAACGAGTATCGATTAGAAAGGTCCACCGGAGTCAGCTCAGCGAACTGAAGAACGCAATCTTTGGTCCTGGGACGGATTCACGCGAAATGGCGGTTCTCCAGTTCCGGATTCCCGGACCTGTGAAAGGTGAATAGCCCCTCGGTCAATGTCAGCTACTTCAAGTCCTCATTGAGCAGCTTGGCCAACCGTGCCCCGGCTAGCGCAATACGGTTCTTCGCGTCGAGCATAGCCTGGTCGTAATAGGCGGTGGTTATAAGGTAAGCCGAGCCGCTGGCCGGCTTCGGACTATCGCCGATCGGCGGCGCATACGAGTCCTTCTTCGCCAGCGCCAGCGACTCCGCCGCCCACTTCGCCGGGTCGATCACGGCAACCTTGCTTGCTGCGGCTCTAGGCAGGTTCTTTGCAAAGGCAGCCGCCAGGGGCAGAGCAGCCGCCGGCTGGCCCTCGCCCGGAAGATCGTCCCAAAAGGCATGAAGCTCGCTCGGCGCGCTCGTTGAAAGAGTGCCTTCAAAGGTCTTTTTCATTGCCGTAGTGAGCTCGATCGGAACATCGTTGCCTCCCAGATCCGACGCGCCAGCGAAGTAACGGGTGGATCCGTGAAGCGGCTGATGGATATCCCCGACCAGATGCTCAAGCCAGACAAGATCGTAAGCCTTCAGCGGATCGTCTTCATTTGAAGCGATGAACTGGCGCAGCGCAACAATCTGAGTAGCCGCATTGGGGACGGGAGTCGCCGGCACTTTCGACCCGTCCGAGGCGAAAGCGCTGTCGACGAAGTGCCAGTACCCATGGCTCTCCTTATCCGTGAAGCCGATGTGGACCTCGGTCGTCCTGCCTTTAGGCGGCGTGTCGGAGTCGATGAGCCACTGGTGTTTGATCGTGTCCGGCCAGGTCGCGGCCCTCATGAAGAGGTAGAGATTCCGTTCGTCCTGCGAAAGACCGGCCGGGAGGTCAGCGACCCATTCCGCATAACCGGGAATCGTTTTGGTGTTGTTGGCGTTGTGCAGCGCTGGCACTTGCTTCAGCAGTTCGATCGCCCGCGCCCGCGCCGCCGGCGTCATCTGTTGCCAGGCGACATACGCGACGGCTTCGTGGCCGGTGTTGCCCCAGGCCACCGCTTGCCGCGGAGTGACAAGAAGGATCGAAAGGGATGACGCTACAATGGCCCACCGAATTGGAATGCGCATACGAGTTGCTCCTCTTTTGGGTGTTGGGACATCGCCACCATGCTAACGCACGGAACTCTGCCGCCCGTTGCACAGTGGATGATTTTGCAGAGAATATCCCTCCCTCGGCGCACAATACAAAGATGAACAACGACCACAGGAGCGGGCTTTTCTATTTTCTGTTCTCTGATCCCCGCTGCGGCACCCCACCCCCCTATTTATATTTTCAAAATCTTGAGCCACTTGCAAAATGCCCTGCGCACTCAGGCGAAATCGCATTCTTCGCCGCTTTGATTAAGCGGTGTATGATTCTGGGGCGTGAGAGGAGCCGGATTTTAGCTTTGCGCGGGCATTTTCG
>Ga0181535_10000197_pt1 | contig 93283 bp, 104 predicted proteins | sample PEATcosm2014_Bin_44_FD_119774 | JGI IMG/M metagenome (GOLD analysis project Ga0181535, IMG submission 119774) | Peatland microbial communities from MTU Mesocosm Facility, Houghton, MI, USA - PEATcosm2014_Bin17_30_metaG | ecosystem: Environmental > Terrestrial > Soil > Wetlands > Peat | place... | reverse complement strand
CGAGCCACAGCTCCAAAGGCATTGGCCCCGATTGGCTGGTGAGCTAAAAAGGGCAGCCAGTAGTGGGAATAAACTTTGATTAGGCCAAAATGAAAATCCTCGTCAAAAGCCTGGGGATAGACGGCTGAAAGTGCAATCCAGGCAGACTCAAATATAAAAAATAGCAATATGAACAGGTAAAACCATTTGCTACCTAAAATACTTTTAATTTTACTGGTTGCCGCTCTCACCATCGTCGCTATACTAAACCTGGCTTACTGTAAGTAAGCTGAATTCTCCAATCTTTAAATTATAGACTAAAGGCGCCCACACCTGTAAAGTGAATTTATGACCAAAAAACAACTCCTTCGGCGCAGCGCCACTTTTGTTGTTTTATTAGTGACTATCGGGGCGGCGGTTTATTACCTAATCAATCACCGCTCATTACTGACTCACCTGGCCCACATCTCGCCGTGGGTGGTGGTGTCGGTGCTGCTGCTTTATACGGTGCTGTTCGGGGTTTTATTGCTGGTACTAGATGCTACCTTACGGTTATGCCGGATCCGGATCGGTAAACAAGAAAATGTGATCTTAAACGCTTACACCTTGATAATTAATAACTTCTTTATTATCGGTCAAAACGGTCCGATTTTTCGCGGCTACTACTTAAAAACCCGGCACAACCTGAAAGTCCGCAACTATCTGGCGGTAACTTTGTTCTATTTTCTGATTTACGGGGTGGTTAGTGTCTTCTTTATTTTTCTGGGCAGCCAAGCCTGGTGGCTATCTTTAATCGCCGGCCTTTTAATGATCGGCACCGCCGCCATGATGGTCCGGTTTTATGTCCGGCGTAAAAAATATAACCCTGAGGAGTTTAGTATCAGCCCGAGAGGGGTGGCTTATATAATGCTGGCTACTTTTTTGCAGGTCATCATCCAGGCGATTATTTACGGAGTGGAACTACATAACAGCGGACAGGCTCATATTGCCATCAGGCAAGTCATTACCTATACCGGTACAGCCAACTTAGCGCTGTTCGTGGCCTTAACGCCGGGAGCGATCGGTATCAGGGAGTCATTTTTACTGCTTAGTCAGCACCTGCATCACATCAGCAGCGGAGCTATCGTGGTAGCAAATGTGATCGATCGGTCGGTTTATTTGGTATTTCTGTTAATCCTGCTGGCCGTCACTCTTTCGCTGCACGCCAAAGACCGGCTAATGAGTCACAAGGCTACTAAAAATACCCCTGCTAATGAACCCGTCAAAGACAGTTAATCTGGTGATAAGTAATACTGGACCTGGCCCATGGAGCCGTCACTGGTAATAGTGTTAGCTTCCATCTCGCCGTTGCCGGTACTGGGATCAATCGTGCCCGAATCGCCATAAATAAAGGTTGGGGCTGATCCGCCGCTGATGACAATTTCAACGTGTCCCCCAGAGTAATCAAAATAGGCAATATCACCCGGTTGCGGTGAGTAGCCGGAGGCGTCGTGATAGGTAAAGCCCTGATACTGGATATTGTTGGCATCATATTCATCCCAGCCGTTTCGTTCGCCCTGAGTGAACGGATAGCCGGCCTCCTGATAGACGTAACTGACAAAGTCGGCGCACCATTCTTCATAGCCATTGCCGTCACTGTATTCATTAAGCAGCGTGTTATGACTCGGGTTACCGGATTGCCAGGTTGTCCATTGCTTGACCGCAGTACAAGCTATCCGTTGGCCTTCCGATCCGGAGCTACAAGAATCACTATAGCTGCCGCCTTGAGCAGTCAGTGGCGTCCATTGTTCGTTTGGTTGGGATAAATTACTGCAGGTATCGACTGTTAACGAAGCACCGGATTGAGCATTAGGCACTTCTAGACATAAACCACTATTGGGGTTTTTGTAGCCACCTTGGTCACGTAACCAGACCTGCCCCGGTACATCATTACAAGTATTAAGTACTACCTGATTACTGACAGTTGCTCCGTCATCTTTAACTGCCAGACAATAAGAGTCATTATGCTTAATAGCGGTGGTAGTGACCGTCCAGTCTTGAGCAGTAGTGTCATTACAGCCCCAGGCGTCGACTTTGGCATTAGCCGTAGTGATTCCTTGATAATCGTCCAGACAGAGTCCGGAGACTCCTGATTTAACTTCGGGAATAGCCGCGTGGGCATGCAGATTCATAAAGGTGAAAAACCAGACCGTTCCGACTACGGCAGCAATTAATACTACCAATCCGTAGTGGGCACTGCCGCTTTTCGGCGATCGGCCACGATATGAATGTCGATACTGACTATAAGCTTGCATGAACTAAATTATCCGTTTTTGTTTTTGATTTCGCTGAAACTATTATTAAACCATTTGGACCTAAATGTCCAGAGGTAAATTGCTGATGGCCTAACTATTCGGCAGTGTCTGCTTCGTCTGGCTTAATTACAATTCTTCGATCACGGCCTTCGCCAACCGAATCGGAGTTGAGCCCTGATTCGGCAGCCACTTTATGGACGACCCGGCGGTCGGCCGCGTTCATTGGTCGCAGTTCCATCGGCTGACCGCTGCTTCGAACCTGTTTAATCCAGTCTTCGGCAGTAGCCGCTAAACGATCGGCTCGTTGCTGTTTATAACCGGCAACATCGACATTGACGCGGTTATAGGGGTGGTTCTGGTTTTTTAGAGCACTGCTAACTAAAAACTGCATGGCCCGCATGTTATCACCGTGCTGGCCGATCAGAAAACCATTCATTTGAGTCGAAGGCACATTCAGCTGAATGACTTCATCCTCGTGCGTAGCATAAACATCGGTATTTAAGCCCATAAAAGATAGCAGGTCTTCCAGGTACTTCTTGGCATAAAGAATGGCTTCCTCTAGACCCTGTTCAGTAGATTCTACTGATACCGTCGGCTCCGTAGCTGGAGCATCCTCGGCCACTATTGGTTGATCTTGATTGTCGCTCATTTTCTTCTCCTTCTCTTTTTACGGGCTTGAATTTTGGTTTTAAGAGAAGGCTTTGATTGCGGGGGATCATTTTCGACCACTTCGGCCTCAGGAATTAAGGTAGTGTCTTTAGTGGGCTTGGCATCGGCAATCGATTCGAGCTCCGTTTCGTCTTCTCGTAAGATATAAGCCTGCTGGGCGTAAGCGATTAATCCACCAACAAACCAATACAAGCTCAGGGCCGAGGCTAAACGAATGGTCACAATAAAGACCATCACCGGGATAAAGTATTTAGTACTGTTACTGACGGCCGCGGTAATTTCCGATTGATCGGCCGGCTGACCGCTACTGGCGCCACGCATAATATCGCGCAGTTTCGGGGTGTTTTTACCAGTGACCAGCAGCTGCTTGCTCTGATAGAACTGGACCAGAGCGCTACCGACGCAAAGTACCATCGCCGGCCAATAGACACCAGAATTACCGACAGCTTCTTTAGTCAAGTTCACCCAGCCAAACAAAGTCGAGTCAAAAGCGTGAATATTGCCGGCCAGATGTTCCATCCAGGGCAGATGCTGCAGTCCAGGATAAGCAAAACTAATGATCTGGTGCGGATTACTCACGACCCGGCGTAGTCCGCTATACAAGGCGATCAGAATCGGTAGCTGGATGATCATAATACCGATTGGGCCGAAGGCACTAACCCCGTGTTCCTTATAAAGGGCCATGACCATGGCCGCTTCTTTTTGGCGGTCGCCTTTGGTTTCTTGTTTAATGCGCTTCAGCTCCGGCTGCAGTTTGCGCATGGCTTTAGTTTGGTGCAGCTGTTTTTTGACCAGCGGCCAGAGCAGTAAACGGATAATAATGGTAAAGATAATGATTGCCAGTCCGAAGTTGTGTCCGGGGATAATCGAATAAATCAACACTAACAGGTTGAAGATTGGCTGTTCGATATAACTAGTAAAAAATGAGCCCATAAAGGCGCTACGAACCTTCCTTATTTGCTTTCACTATAACATGGGCAGCCGTCTTGGGCTGACCACCAACAATGCCGGCCCTTTCCAACAGTTCAGTAATTTGGCCTCGCAGCTGCACGTCCGGCCAGTCGGCAATCTGCTCACTAAAAACCGTCACAATCAGATCATACGGACCGTTAATGTCGGCTTCATATGAGCGAATAATTTCATAGAGACGACGACGGATAAGGTTACGAGCGGTAGCGGATTTTTGTACTTTCCGGCTGACAATAATGGCCGCCCGATAGGAAGAGCGCCGCGAGTTGAGGACGTATTTCAGCGAGATGTGCTGATTACGTACCGCCTGACCTTTGCGGTAAACAAAGCTTAAACTGTTATAACCGTGGAAACGGTGCTGCCGTGAAATCATTCGGGGAACCTCTGTTCGCACCGACCAAGCTGGGATTTACTGCGACAAACGGACGCGCCCTTTGGCACGTCGGCGCTGCAAGACGATACGGCCGGCTTTAGTGGCCATTCGTTTCATAAAACCGTGCTCTTTAGCTCGTTGACGTTTTTTTGGTTGATAGGTGCGTTTTGGCATAAATCTTATTGTACCTTATATAACTTTGTCTTGCTTTCCGACATTGAAAAATGAGCTAAAAAAGCACTGCCAGGATCTGCTCAGCCAATGCATAGTTACTCCCGCGTCGCAATGACTAAAAACGCATTGCTCGCCCGACGCCGTGAAATCGACAATATTTTACCCACTAAGTCTAACAATTTTTCCACTCTTGAGCAAACAGTATCCACAGATTTCAAGATGGCCATTTGGCCTGTGGATAAATACATCTCTGATTTTGCATTTTTAGCTTGTTAGACGCTGAAATACGGCAGCTTGTGGAAAAGTCCCTATCTTTGGGGTATAGTTTGAATACCAAACGTGATAGGGGATGGAGTAAATGCCGCAAGATAGTCTCTGGCAAGCAGTATTAGGAGAGGTTGAGTTGTCGGTCTCACACGGTAACTTTGTAACCTGGTTTAAAAACACTTCTTTGTTGCGTCACGAAGGCGATACGGTGATCATTGGTGTCCCTAATGTTTTTATTAAACAGCAGTTGGAACGCAAGTACTCCGATTTATTACGCGAAACTCTTAAGAAAAACGGGGCGACGCCCAACACTTTGATTTTTAAAATCCAAGATATTGTCAGAACCTCTGAGCTTGAAGAACCAATTTTAGCTATTGAAGCTTTTGACCACCCAGCGGCCAGACCGGCGCCCGCCGTGAATCCGCCACACACCTACAGTCAGGGAATCAACGATCGTTATACTTTTGATAATTTTATAGTCGGAGCTAGCAATGAACTGGCCTTTGCCGCCTGCCAATCGGTGGTTTCACTGCCTGGCAGTAAATATAACCCACTCTTTTTATACGGCGGTGTGGGTATTGGTAAAACTCACCTACTACAGGCCGTGGGTAACGCTATTTTACAGAAAAACCCCGAAGCCAGAATCCTATATATCTCTACTGAGCAGTTTGTCCGGGAGTTTGTCGAAGCGATTCGCTTTAAAAAAACCTCGGAGTTTGCCAGTTTCTACCGGGCAGCTGATGTGTTGATTGTCGATGATATCCAGTTCATTGCCGGCAAAGAAAAAATTCAGGAAGAATTTTTTCACACCTTCAATGCCCTGCACCAAGCTAACCGTCAGATCATTATCAGCAGCGACAAACAGCCGCGGGACATCCCGACCATCGAAGAGCGGTTACGCAGCCGTTTTGCCTGGGGAATGATTATTGATATGCAAAACCCGGACTTTGAAACCCGCTGCGCCATTATCCAGTCAAAAGCTTTGGGTCACGGCGTAGAACTGCCCAACGATGTAGTTGATTATCTAGCTACTAATATCCCAACCAATGTCCGCGAACTAGAAGGCGCCTTAAATCAGTTACTGGCCTTTTGTGAAATGAGAGGTTTAGAGCCGGATCTTAGTGTTGCTAGTAGTTTGCTGGGATCTAATAAAACTAGACCTAAACACTTAAGCGCCAAACATATCATTGAACGCACCGCTAAGCACTTTCAAATACCCATGGAAGATATTTTGGGACCTAAACGCGATAAGGATATTGTCGTACCCAGACAGGTAGCGATGTATATGCTGCGCAGCGAACTACATTTAAGCTTTCCCAAAATTGCCCACGAACTGGGCCGCAAAGATCATACCACCGCTATTCACTCGGTAGAGAAAATCGAAAAAGAATCGCGCCTCGATAGTGTTATTAGAACGGCGATTGCTGATATTAAGGAGAGATTGTATGCCTAGCTTGAGGTTTTTAATTTTTCTAGTGGGACAAAGTGTGTACAAGCAGTGGCTAAAAAGCGCACAAGCTGCCAAACTAAACACAGCTAAATATTTTTTTGTTTTGGGGAGTGGAAACAAATCCCTTTTATACCACCAACCAACCACCAACCTTGCACTGCTTTTCCCACAATTATTAAAGTTGATTAATATCCGGTTAAGTAGTGGTTTATACACACTATCCACAGGACCAACAACAATAACAACAATTAAATAAATATAATTATTGTAGAAAGGACGAGCCAATATGAAATTACAAGTCACCCAGGAAAACCTAAACCGAGCTCTCGGCACAGTTGCTAGAGTTGCCAATACTCGTAACCCTTTGCCTGTTTTGGCTAATGTCCTCATTAAAACTAGCAATAACCGGTTAAGTATTGCCGCTACCGATCTCGATATTGCTATTACCCAGTACATCGGCGCCAAAATATCCGACACTGGATCAATCACCGTCCCCGCCCGTTTAATGCAAGATTTTATCAACTCCCTTCCTAGTGGCATTATTGAATTAAAACTAGAAGAGACGCGGCTGCATATTACCACCGATCAATACGATTCAGTAATCAACGGAATTGTAGCTGATGATTTTCCAGTTATGCCAACCATTAGCGACGGAATTAAGTGGTCGGTCAGTGGTCTACTACTTAAAAAAGCTCTTCAGCAGGCCGTGTTTGCCGCTTCGGGTGATGAATCGCGTCCAGTACTAACCGGGGTATTAATCCATACCGCCGAGGGAAAACTCTATATGGCGGCTACTGACAGCTACCGGCTGGCCGAAAAAGAACTGGGCAATAATAAAACTAAAATCAACTTATTGGTACCAGCCAGCGCCTTGCAGGATTTACTGCGGATTTTAGGGGAGAACGACGACGAAGTTCAGGTCACCCATGACGATCAACAGGTTCGCTTCCAGGTTGGAGATATTGAATTAGTAGCTCGCCTGCTTGAGGGTAAGTACCCCGATTACCGCAAACTGATACCGTCCAAATTTTCAGTTTCCACTACTCTTAAGCGATCCGACTTTCTGAATGTCACTAAAGTCTCTAGCTTATTTGCTCGGGAAAGCGCTGGTAGTGTCACAATTGATGTTGATGACTCCAAACAGCAACTGAGTATTCGCTCAATTGCCTCACAGCTTGGGGAAAATACCGCTACCGCTCCAGCTAAAGTCAAAGGCAGTGGTAGTATAACCTTAAATTCTCGCTATTTATTAGATGCCCTACAAGTAATTACTGGCGATGAAGTGATGTTTGGTTTTAATGGAAAACTCGAACCAACCCTACTCAAAGATACCGCCACTGCCGACTATGTGCACATTATTATGCCCCTTAAATCCTAGTGGCATAGTTGGCCAGTATAATAACTGGTAATGATCCAATCCATTCGACTCCAACATTTTCGTTCCTACACTAATGAATCCTTTGAGTTTAGTCCGTCGGTTAATATTATTGTTGGTCCTAATGCTAGTGGTAAAACTAACCTGCTGGAGGCTATTTTGGTGATGTCCCGCGGCAGCTCTTATCGGGCTCACGACGAGGAATTAGTGGAGTTTAATCAACCCTGGGCCCGAATTGATGCCTTTGTGGATGATTATCAAAGAACCGTAAAACTAATTAATGAACCGACACCGGAAAAAATCTATGAACTATCTGGCCGAACCATTAAACGTTTATCTATAGATGACACACTGCCGGTAGTGCTCTTTGAGCCAAACGACCTACTACTTTTAATTGGTTCACCCGATAAGCGACGCGATTATTTAGATAATCTGTTAATGCAAACTATGGCCAGCTATAACCAAACACTGCGTGCTTACCGGCGTGCTCTAGCCCAGCGCAATCGTTTATTAAAAGGTCCTTATATGGCGGGAGATCAGCTGTTTCCGTGGAATGTGCGGTTAAGCGAACTAGGCGGCACAATTGTTCGTGCCAGAACCCAACTAGTTCAAACTATCGATCAGCAAATCGGAAAGCTTTATCAAGAACTGTCACGTAACGGAACTAAAGTCTCAGTCGTCTATAAAACCACAGGAAAACCAGATCAGTATGAAAGTCAGATGCTCCACCAACTGGAATCGCGTCTAGTCAGGGACAGAACACTTGGTTTTACTTCGTTCGGACCCCACCGAGAAGATCTTGAAATATTATTTAATTCCCTCCCCGCGGCTGTAACCGCTTCACGAGGCGAAACCCGGACTTTTGTGTTGGGACTAAAACTAATCGAGTTAGAACTGCTCAAAGAAAAAAGAGATAAATTGCCACTTTTGTTACTAGACGACGTGTTTAGTGAGCTAGACGGAGCTAGGCGCCAGGCTCTGACTGTTCATTTACAACCCTATCAGTCATTTATTACTACCACTGATGCCGATGTTGTATTAAAGCATTTTAGTGAAAATAGCAATATTTTATTGGTTTCTAAAAAAAATTAAAATCATAGAACTGTTAGTCTATTCGTAACGTCATGCGAAACTAAAGTAGACCTAGTTAAGACCCAATTGAAACGGTCGTAGAAATAATTCCACTAGAGTTGCTAATTTTTACAGAAACATGATAAACCTGATTTTGTGGTTCTAATAACAAAGTAAAGTCATAACTACCACCATTAATTTCGTTAATAGTTACACTACCTTTAATAGTCATTGAGCTGGCGTGGATATTATTGGATTTTAAATAATTATCAATTTGGCTGATGGTGTATTGATATGAGCTTTTTGGTAACCAGTTTTGTAGTATTGCTGAGTTTGTTAGTGTTGGATAATAAGATGCCGGTGGTTGTGCTAATGAAAATACATTGCTACGCATATCGTAGAAAACTATACAAATAATTAATGCCACAATTAATACACCTAGCACCACAATGCGGCGGTTAAATCGTCGTCTATCCTCCAGCATATTGAGCCTCCAAGTTTTCGATATAAGTTGCTACATTAACAGGAATTTTAGACAAATCACTGGGATAACCAGCAACATCATAATAGCCTACAGCCCATTGTTGTTGAGTATTGTCATAATACATAGCCAAATATAGTGGACCCGGCGAGACAACACCCACAAACCAAGTATTATTGTTAAACCATTGAACCGGTCCCGGTTGAGGGGCGCCGCCTCCCGTGCCGATGGCGCCTATTACTGAACTAGCTATGGCATTAGCACTTCGTTGCTGAAGATTTGGTTTAAAAACGGTAGTTCTAAATAAACCAATATTTAGATTTTCTTCGTAAGGATTGATCAGTGGTGATGTAACAATAATTTGGTAATTGCCTGGACGCATTTTGAATGAGTTGCTTGTAATCACATGATTGTTGATGAGGACAGATACATTATTGGGTAAGTCTAATTGTAAGGAACCATAACCAGAGATAGTAAGAAAGATAAGTACAGCGCAAACCCCCACCACTACGGCAATCACTAAATTTAGCAATAAAATCGACAGATGATATTGAGTTGGTGGTTGTGAGTTATTATCCATTTTTCTTAATCATTTTCTTATTATGGCAGTTTTATGGGACCTGACTGGTAGAAAACACTGGGTCAGCCCATCCTATATAAGGATTGCTAGTATAGGGAGACGGAGCGCTCACCCACGCTTCTACTGTAGTTTCCGGCGCAACCCAGGCATAACCATCATGTGGTCCACTTGGATCTTCACCAACCACACCTGAACCCCGAACATCTGTAGACATCACCATATTATTACCCAGATATACGGTTACATGCCCATCAGGACTTAGTGAATGGTAAAACAATAAAGCCCCCACGGGCGGACTTAAATCTCCTGGGTGACCATATCCCTCGCCATTTAAATGATTCCATAGATCAATGGCGTTGTAACCGGAAGATCCGTAGCCCCAAGCTATGGCAGTAGATAATGCACACCAACCCTCACCACAAGCAGCCCCATTATTACTCTTAGTAGAACAACTATTCAGAAATTCCTGATAAACAGGACTATTATGGTCGTAAACAAACTGCTGAACGCGGCCACACATTTGCGTGACTGAGATCTCATTGCTATTGGTGGTTAATTGGGTACTACCTGTTGTAAATGGGCCAGTACTAGTACCGAAATCACAACCAGACACAGTTGTGCTACTACTAACATCGGGTACCCATTGGGTCCAGTTATTAACTATGGCTTGACAGTCAAGATTTGACATACCACTAGGACAGGTGTTGTCCGCAAAAACCCCTCCATAAGCAAGGCTGAATATTAAGACTAAGGCCAAAGTGCTTAATAGTAACTTTTCAAAACTCTTAATTTTTTTAAAATATAGCTTTTGCATTTTATTGCCCCTGGGATGACGACGCAGGGTCGGGCGTTAAAGAATTAGGCGGCGCTAAAGATGTATCAAACATAGCACCATTACTTTGGACTGCCGATTCTATTAGTAAACACGGGTCAGTAGTGGTCACCAAGGGTTCGCCGGTACTGGGGTCTGGTTGCTGTGCTTGATATCCGTCCGTACCATTCTCCCAGTTTGCTTCAGTCTGATTGGCCACTAGACTGGGGTCGGTTTGATCGGGATCTTGTGGCTGACAATAGTCGTCCCAATAAGTTTCTGGATCAGTTGGGACTTGAGTATAACCATATTGCACTACACCAAACGGATCTGGTTGATTTGGAACAGCAGCAAATGCTTTATCAGAAGCAAAGATGCTCGAGAAGACACTACCTAATTTACCCAAGGGGTCGCTAACAATGCTCGCTAAAGTGTTATTTATGGCCGTTGGTACGTTTGTGGGCAAAGCCATGGCAAGCTGTGACACTAATGAGTAAGGGCTAGTAGTACTAAATATTCGAGCAAACATTGATTGACTATCAAAAGCGGTTTTTTCTTCGTTGAGTTGCTGATTTCTGATAGTGGCAACCTGTTGATTAGTGAGTTGTGCGCAACCAAGCTGGACGCGACAACTCTGGTTATAGCTAACATCTGCACCGGCTGCCATCATATCGAAAGTACGGCCACCACTCATATTATTGGTGAACGGCGACTGAATCAGCCCGTCTATTAGCTTGGAAGCCGATTGTTCGGCAAGGCTAATTAATCCACTAACCCCTGGTATGGCTTTAACAATATCTATGATGGCACCTGATATGGTACCCACCAAACCACTAACCACTGGAATGTGTGATAGTAGCCCACCTATTGCGCCATTAAAAATGGAAGAGATGACACTAGCTAAACCAGTTAAGCCTGGTATCGTATTAATAGTATTACTAAGCCCACTCAATACTCCACTATTAGCAGTTAGCGATTCTTCCGGACAGACTAACTTACCAGCCGGCACGGAACTACCATTATTACATTTATATGTTGAACTAGTTGGCGTACCTCCACCCTGAGTACTGCCATATAGATTCTGATACAACGGTGTCTGGGTGGCATCAAGCTGATCCGTACTGTTTCCACTTAAGTTTGTGCCCAAAGCATTAGTGAACGACCCAACCTCTGTTGGATCAACGTGGCCACTTTTAATTTCCGAAGCCACAGTATTATACATTGAGTATAGCTGAACGGCCGCCTCAGCCACTATGGCGTATCGAAGTGCAGTATAAACATTACCAGCATTACCCGCCGCACTAATTACTTGTGCCAATAAAATGACCCAGCCAACTCCCGGTATCGCGCTGCCGGCCGCTTCTTCGCCTGTTTTGGCTGCGGGGCTGGCTATTACTTCTTGTGCGGCCTCACTACCAGCATCGGAACCCGAAAATGCCGATACTACCTTATTCACGATGTCACTCAGCATAGTCTTAGTAAAGCCGTTCTTGGAGTATTGAGCGGTCTTGGCAACAACATCGCCAAGGGCGTCACTGCCGCCTTCACTAAGAATGTTTTGTGCTATTTCTTGTATTTGCTTTTGAAAACCACTAAGTTCGTCCGGTATCTCGGCGGTAGGATCAGCTGCTTGTAATTGGGTCTCGCAATTGCCTGCCAACAAACATGCTACCTCAAGTCCATAACTCTGGCTGAGTGGTGAAATAACCCGTAACGCAAATTCAGCTTTAGCAGCCGCTATTTTATTAGATAACGGGTAAGAGAACTTGTCGTCTATGATACAGCGAATAACACATAACTTAATGCCGTATTTTTCTTCAAGTAATTTACCGAATTTGAGGCGAAAATAGACTTTATCCCACAGTGAAGAATCCTCAAGCGCACTATCTATGGCCTGTCTGGCTTCGGTTACGCTGACCGCTCCAGCGCCAGATGCAAGATCGAAGATTGACTCACCCTTACTTAAAAACTCTGTGTAGGATGTTTGGCCAATCAATGATCCATCAAGATCCATATACAATTGGTTACCTGTCTTCTTAAAAACAAGACCATAGTTTTGGGCTAATTTGTTTTCGAGGCGATCTTGCTTCCATGCCTGATAAAGTCTGGCAACAGGTCCTGACCCGGAAATGTCGGCCACACAACCGGCGTCTAGGGTGGAGTGGCACCTTGGGTTGACCGAGCCATTCAGGCCGGGTATTACGTATCTGGTGTAATATTGGCTGAGTAGATTATCAGATTCATTGTCCAAGGCGTTTTCTGTAGTTGCGGAAAAGGTACTTTCAAGGTTAGAAACAATATGAACGATTTTTAGTGGTATCAAAGCCAAAAAACTAATTACGGCCGCGATTATAGCAACAATAATTCCTCCACCAGCAGCAAGAGCCCAAGTCTTAGCTTTTCTACTACCGGGAATCTTTGCTAGCAATCCCCTTTTTTTGCGACCACCCCGACTACCAGTAAAACCCTTACCCAGCGTATCGTTAGGGCTGGTTTGGGCGCCAAGTGCGCCAAGCTCCGCATCTGCTGCTGGATCTGGAGCTGGGGTTAAATTATCTTCTGCCATGATAGATGCTCTCTGAAGGCAATTGTCGTAGACAAAACAACCAGTTTTCTGGTTTGGAACATAAGTTGAAGTTTATGATCAACTCAACCATCATTTGTCTATTGTCTTGCTTATGTTTTACTATACTCCCCGATATGTCTAAACATTAATGTCAATCGTGCCTTGTGGTTGACTAAATTCACCCTGCTTTTGGGTGGTTTCTAATTGTTGGGTTTGTTCTGGGTTAGTAACGATCAAACTAGTTTCTGTCGGGCTGGCCACAACTTGTATGTGAACGTGATTTTGCCCAGCGAAAAACAATCCTTGACCGACTGGGAACTGACTTAGGCGCTTTTTCTCTTCGCTAGTTAGCTTAAAAACATCACTTAAAACATCAACTGCCGATGCCGACTGTTTTAAAAGAAATTGCATGGAAGCATTGGCTACGATGGCGCGACCCATCCGAGAACCCATAAAGTCTTCAACGTCCTGGGTGATGGTAATGATACCAAGGTTATATTTTCGGGCTCGTTTAGCGACTGAGAATAAGAAATTAGCCGAATCTTCATACTTCATCAATTGCCAGGCTTCGTCAACAATTAAAATCCGCCTCCGTTGGTCAGTTTTAGTTTTGTTCCAGATATAATTCAGCACAATATACATCGCAACAGGTCGCAGTTCATCTTCTAGATCGCGGATATTAAAAACAACCATCGAGTTGTTAATGGAGACATTACTTTGTTGCGAGAAAATACCGGCGAAGGTGCCAGTCGTATACTTTCGTAGACGTTGAGCTAGTTGCGGTCCTAGCCCGCCCATATGCAAAAGTGTATCGTACAAGTCGTTAATGGTTGGGGGAACTCCGGTTTGGGTTAATGGGTCATTAGTAATACCAGCCCTGGCATAGGTCTCAATTAGTGCCGTGTCTAGATCGGCTTCCTCGGCTGGCGTAAGAGCTGGCATCAATGTATTGTTGCCGCCAACCATCTGGGCTTGGGCTCCGCCTAGCATTAGTCTCAACAATCCGTGAAGCGTAATGAGGTTACTACGCAAAGCACTATCAGCCTCTTCAGTATCAACAACTTTGGGTAGGTCAAAAGGATTAAGGCGAGTCGTGCTATTAAGGCTTAAGTGTATATAGCTTCCACCAACAGCATCACTCATTTTCTGGTACTCATTTTCTGGATCAACTATAAATATTTCCGTGCCAAACATCATGCTACGTAGAGCTTCTAACTTAACAGCGAAAGACTTACCGGCACCAGACTTGGCAAAAACCACTGAGTTACCATTCTCTAAACTAAAGCGATCAAATATTACCAACCCGGAGTTATGCATGTTAACACCATATAAAATGCCATTGTCCTGCGTGAGATCGGCGCTCGTGAAGGGAAAACTAGTTGACAGCGCGCCGGTGGCAAAATTGCGACGGATTTGCAGCTGATCAGTAAATTGTGGCACGGTACTGTTGAGGCCCTGCTCTTGTTGTGATGTAGCCGGCTTGGAATACACTAATTGTTGCCCAAGTAGTGACTCGACTTTATGGGAGACGAATTCCAGTTCATCCAGAGACATAGCGTAGACCGTGAAGTATAAACCAAATCGGAAAAAGCGTTCTTCACCAACCTGTAGTTTATCGCGCATTTGTTCAGCGTCTGCAATAGCAGCTTGTTTAGCCGGGTCACGAACCCGACCCTTTTCAGACTCAATCTGGATTCCAGCCTCAAGCTGAGTAACCTTTTTGCGCAAATTCTCCAATACCACCTGACTTTCAACCGGGTAGACATACATACTGATATCGATTATCTCGTCCAAATTTACCATGCTAGAGAGCCAACCAGTAAACACCTGCCTAGGATAACCATAGACATAATAAGTACGGGCAAATCGAGTACCGAGCTGAAAATAGGAGTTGAATAATTCAATAGAACTAGGAGCAATAAAATCCCTAAGCGCTGTTATACCCTTTTGAAAAGCTGCCTGGACTTCTCGCTCCTCACTGGCGCGTTGAGATTGGGCTACAGTCACTGGATCAATGATTGGTTTTTTTGCCATTAAATATTTCTCCAGCCAACGTCTCGCGCGCCGTATAGTGTTCTAGCGTGTTTCATTAAGTTCTCCTTGTAAATGTGATTGTGGCGCCATGCCCTGGCCCTTAGTGACTATGTCGGCCGACAGATCATTAAAGTTTCTGAGTTGCTGGCGAGTGGCGGTATCTGGATTGTAGGTATCATAATAAAGTTCAATTAGCTCTTGAGTATCAAGCGGCAAACCCTGCACGCCACACTGCATTAGCCCAGATAATATTGATTGCACGCGGTTTCGTAGTTCATTTTTAGCTTTGACTAGGTCTGCCTCATTAATCGTGATGTGTTGTTCTTGGGGGGTGAATAGCGCCTTAAGTCCGCTTAAAAAGTTTTTACTTTGAGTGAGAGCTTTTTGAACGTCGGTTACAGGGAAAAAGGGAACGACTACATAAAATCTTTTATCCATGATATTGGTCTGCTGTGAAAGACTGTCAATATAGTCGATATAATCATCCATGAGCATGGCTAGAAGCATGTTGTCGTGTTCGGTTCGGATTTTGTCTAATCTAGCTATGTAAGGCTGTAAGTCAATTTTTTGGGAACGGATAAATACTTGTATCGGAAAGTATAATGAGTTCAAAAATCCCTGATAGCTATACTCTACCGCTTCTTGTTCTTGGGGGCTCATCAGATCAAAATTAATGGACTTAACCATGACTACGGCACGAAATGACCCGTCATTCATTATTACAATCCCATCGCGAATCTCGGCAATCTGTAGAGTATTTTGGGTGCTATTTGGATTCGATCGAGGGGTTACTGTAGTTGTAACTGGTGGCGTACCTACTACTGGTACAGAAGAGGAATACGCTTGATTGGGAAATGGTTGTAGCATGTTATCTTTATAATGTTGTCCCGATGAGAACTGGTTAATGGTCGTATAGGGAGTAATGGGAACATCTTGTGGGGCGTTTGGGGTATAACTGCCAGCAGCCGGCGCTACTGGCGGTGTTATTGGTGTACGAGGATCAAGCTGGTTTGCATTAGAGGGATTCATTTTTAATATTTGGCCCACCTAAGAGGCGTGATCATGCAATGAAATTACTACTTCATCAGGCTGTTCATCTTGATTGTTGGCTATCCGCCCAATCGTAGCAATATTAAGATCATTGCGATTAGCAAGTAACATTTTATCAGGATTGACTGATGGTGTCACTGGAGCTGATCCTGTGGATTTTGCACTCTGCGGATTAACTCGTGTTGTATTTGCGCCAATCGGTTGGATAGTTTTCATATGCTGATAGTTGATGGCCTGCAAGTCTTGTCTATTAGCTTTTAGTTTTTTATCTAAGGCCACTTCGTTGGGTGATGGTTCTAGAGCCGATAATCTGGTGGTTTCTTCTGTACTACCCGGAGCAACTATAGTAGTAGGTGGTAGTTTTGCTGCGTTTGATGACTTGGATAAATCTAAGGGCTGATTCAGAAACCAATAATCTGCCGGTGCCGGTAATTGAATATTAGAGGCTGGTTTAGCTAAATTAGCTTGTTGACGGAGTTTACTAATAAGTTGTTGACGATGCGCTACGGATGATGTGTGCACTAGGCGGTCTAAATTTTGAGCCACCGGGTTGTTTGACTCATCTAAAATATCATCGCTAGCCAAGACATCGAATTGAGAGACTTCTTGGGGCAAACTGCTGGGATCGATTAGTCTATCAGAATCTTGTGATAGAGGTGAGAGGGTTGGATCATATAGGTTAGCGTTAACGTTTTTGATTGCCCAACCACGACTGTCAATAGTGTTAGCTAGCGCCCTAAGTCGACTATGTATTTCAGTTTGGGTTAATCCATTAGTATAATTCTTCTCAATTTGTTTTGGTGCTGTAATGTTGACTAAATTCTTAATCCCGCTCTGATCCCATAAGCGCCGTCGGGGTTTTATGAAAAAACGTATTTTGGCTAACGCCCAAACCTCAGTTGGCTGATCACGGCCAAATGGGGCAGCAAAAAATCCAGTGAAAAGCATCACCGGCACAAATATTATTAAGAGAAATGAAGCCCCTTTTGTTAGAGAAACAAACGATAGATAGGCACATATCGCCGCTATAGCGGCATAAATAAATTGTCTCAGACTTAGCGGCCCAACTAGCTTATCTTCTGCTTCGATGTCTTGAATTACCGTATAAGTTGCCATTTAGCTTAAGTATAACCGAAACGGTTCTTGTCAGATAGTAAAAAAAGATTAACTAACCTTGATGTGATTGATATTTGAATGCACCAATACTAAATGACCAAAGTTACATACCGCGAATTGATGGCGGCCCAGCACCGGGCCCAGTGAGGGGTGGAGGGCTCATTGCAGCAGCCGCCGCCGCAGCATCTGCTCTATAAGCGCTAGTAAGTTCGCGCCGAAGCTCCAGGAATCGTTGTTGTCCAGACGCATCGGGTGGCCTAGATCGTGCTTGTTCAATAAGAGCACGTACAGTTTGTGATCCTCCAGGTATGGGATTGCCATCTTCCCCTATTTCAGTTGAAGGTAATGGAACCCCAACCGAAAGTACACCAGCTGCCATGGCTTGGGCATTTTCGGGAGAAACTTGGGCCATAACATCATATAGTCCAGCAATTTGTGCTAGGTGAGTTTCAATATTGTCTTGGGCAGCATCAATCATGGCTTGCCTATCGGGGTCAGTACTGCGCAGGGCTACGTCTAGTTGACCATAGGCAGCATCAAGTTGTCCAACCATTGTGGGTGCCAGGGCCTCAATAGTTTCGTGTCGCCCGGCTATTAACGCACCTGGCTGGGTACCATTAAGCGCTCCAGCCCGTAGTCTCGCTACATCAGCATGAGTTATATCGTTCCCTTGTAGCATACTAGTTATTTGGCGTGCCCAATCACCCCCTCCTATACCACTCATATCGGCGCGTCCACGATTACTTTTAATCATTGATATAGCTTGTGATGTTGTAATGCGCCCATCCCTAACCATACTAGTCGCGTCTCGAGCAAGTTCCATAAGACCTTCATCTGTAGGCGCATACGCGCTAGGTGAATTTACGTGGGCCTGAAATGCCATTGTCCTCATGGTTCTTGAACCAAGCCGAGCACCGAAGGCTCCCTCGATATTGCCTAATCCTTGCCTAGCAGCAAGCGTTGCCTGATCCCTAGTAGAGCTAAATTTTTTCATATGTATGTCTCTATATTGTTCAAGGAATGATTCAGATGTCATTCCTTCCTGTAATGCCAAACCTGTAGCTATATCATCCATCCCAGCAAATCCGGCCTCTGCCTCTAAGCCTTTGGCGGCTATACCCCCCAGTCGAATTTGTTCTTTGGCTCTGTAACTTTCTCTTTCTCTTCGGCTGAAATCCGTTCCGCCTCGTATTATTGCGCGCCTGTATAATCCGCCCAATGCGGACGAACCGAGTCTATTTTTCCCTTCCATAGTCTGTTGGTGCCTATAGGCAAATTCATTTTTACGAAAAGCACTAATAGCACCGAAGCCGCCTCGGACTAGCCCGTTATTACTAACTGCTCCGGAAATAGCACCCATCACCCCCCCAGCCATCCTGAATGTGAACGGCAGGATGACAAACGGGACAATAAGTGCAGCGATAGCCATGAAATCCCAGGCACCTCCTTGTGAGTTTGCTATTTGGCCAGCAATATATGACAGCGCCATTCCAGCACCAATGACAGCCATAATAATCGGGAACATCATCATAGTGGTAATAAACATATTTCTCCAAAAATTCCATAGTCTAACAGTCCCAGGTAAGACAGCTGAAGCTATCGCCAATGGAGCCAGAATTAGGCACACTATGATGACTAGCTGTCGAATAGTAAGAATCAGGAAGCCTACAAATAGCGCAAGCAGTAATGTGCCCAAAAGGCTTATTATAACTGCTGCTCCGGCAATAGCTGCCCCAACAATCAACGCCCCAGCGACAACCGTACCACCAGTAACCGCACCTATGCCTTCCATGGCAGTAGTAAAGGCTGTACCAGGATCACTTGCGTTAGGCACTTTAGCGGCCTCCGTAATTAGTGTTTGAGTCCAATATCCAATGTCATTGAAAAAAGTGATTATGAATAATAATATTGGCCAAGCTAAAGCCATGCCTATTGCTGCCAGAATAATGCGTGGTAAAGCCTTACGCACCGTATAAGCGGCAAACATTTCCAATCCGGCTGCTTGGCTTACTACCATTACTAGCCCAGCCACAACAAGCAGGGCTTCACCAATATCACGAAATGTATTAGACGTTGATTCGAACTCACTGAACATAGATGTGGGTACATATAGGAAATCTTTCAGCCAGCCGCTTAGTATTGACATGGCGTCCTGGGCCATAGTAGCTATTGGGCATAAAACCCACGTTAATGCATCACCGTCTGTAATGGGACAGCTGTTATTGGCTGGAGTTGTCGATCCGCTTGATGCCGATGGCTGACTAAATGGGTTACCATTGGTGGAACTAGAATAAAGAGCTAGAGATATAAAATAAGGAACAGATTGAGTAGAAATTTGAGTGCACTGCGTACCATATGGTCCTTGATTCGTGGGTGCAGTATATGTCGATAGGGTAACAGTTGTTGACGGAGTCGGAGGGCCTTTGTAGTCTTGGTAGTTCTGGATCAGCATCGTATTACTGTTAGTGCATCCAGGGGTAGATGTTTCAGATATAAGCGTAATATCTTTGTTGCCATTGCTGAGCGTGCTCGTACTGCTTTGATATGCGCTTGGGGCACCACCATATGTATCGGAACCATATGTAGCTGTGACCGGTGATATAGCAGTTAAATAAGCAGCCGCCGGCTGATTTGTTGATATTACAACTGGGTTGCCATTCGCCCAATCATAGACACAAGGTTGAGTGCTAGCCGAGTTGGGCAGGACATATTGAGGGTATAAATCACCTGATGGATCGACATTGAACATTATGGCATCTTTACACTGAGCCGTATCCGCCAGGTCGTAGTACATATCATAGTAAGTTCCGGCAGCGTCTTGATAAACTATTGGGTTATAAGTAAAGACAACATTTGGATTACCATTAAGGAAGTCCAAGCTGATTTTGTCGGCACCTTGCCATGTGCCTACGTATTCAGTGGAGCCACCTCCCCCAACCGTCATTGCAGCTACCTGACTAATATCTAAGAGCGGCAAAACAGAGACAGCTAAAAATAAAACCAATACAAAATAAATACCCAGATTTTTACGGAATTTTTTTGTATGCATATCGGTATTGTTTATATGAGCTCTACTATACCGAATAGGTAATAAAAAAACTAGGTAATGTAATAGGTAAGTATAAAAATAGACTATCTCATAACAATTATGGACGCAGTTCCTGAGCTATGAGTAGCTACCCACCAACATCCCACGAATGCTACTAGCGAAATTAATAATCATTACAGAGCGGAACAAACATGGTGCCGCCCTCTCAGAGTCTGCATTCTTAATGAAAAGAACACATGATCGACTCTGAGAGGGAGCTCACCATTGGCGCTGAAGAAAGCGATTTTCGTCAACCACCAGACTAGTTGTCGTCGAGCAGACACAGATCGTACTCACTGTTCCAGGTGCCTTGCCCGCCCACTAAACCATCGGGGTTGAAATACGATCCAGACTGGCAATCTGATGCAGCCTGTGAAGCTGACTCGGCTGGGGCGCCACAGTTAGATGATTGTTGGTCACCGTTTGCGGTAACCCAGGCGTAGTCACTACAGGGGTTCAGATAGACCTGACCGTTAGTCCCGAACTCGACGTTAAAGCTGCCTTGGGGTAGGTTAATACCGCAATAGGCGATAACGTTATCAATGCTCTGGACGGGTTCGAACTCCACGTAATCGGTGAAGCTTTGGCAGGTCTGCTGAGCCTGTTCCAGGGCATCGGGGGCGCTGTTAGCTGGAGTTGCTGTGGCGCTGTTGCCTGTCGAACCCGAAGGTACCGGCGTGATGTGCCCCGTCGAACTTGACGGAACTGGTGTCGTGCCAAAGTAGGTAGGGGTTGGCGTGGTTGCCGTGGTCATAGAGCTAGCTGCCCATACCAAGATGATGAGGGGCAGCAAGATGACCATGCAACATCCGGAGAACCAGGCTCCTATTACATACCGACCGTGCTTGACGATCCTGTCGGTTGGTAGCCCTTGCCGCTTGTTGCGAACGTAGTAATAGATCACGGCGAGTGGGCCGAGGAACCAGAGTCTTCCAACAGATGGTTGCGGATCTGGTACGTTGAGCTTGTCGCTCATTTCGCTTATCTCCAAATTGTGAATGTGCCATGATGGCGAACAGTTGTACAATATCATATAAACTTACACCTATCAAATTTAATGTGTAGCATTAGTTTGATGATACGAAGTCGACTATCTGGACGAGCAAACTACCGTTATTAATATCCCCAAAAACTATAATTTAATACCAACAATCTAAAAGTTTAGTAAATCCCAAGATTAATGTTATTAAGCTTTACAGTTTAGGTGTAATGTGTAGCTAGTCAGATATATATCTATATATCCATTGATCATGAGTCGGCTTAACGGTATAGTCAAGGATGGATATAATATAAACATTATTTTTATGAAATATTTTCTAAAATATAAAAAACTGAAATTAGTAAGTCTAGTTTTGTTAGGGGTATTTATGGGGTTTGTACTACCAATAGGATCGACAGTTATTGCCGCCCCAATAGATTACGTAGCAGATGTTACCTGTCCTAGCGGGCAAACCCTGCAAAGCGATGGTAATACTTGCTGCCCAAATAGTGTCCCCACCAATAATGATATGGCGTGTCTATTCGCTAAATATATTAATCCAGCAGTTCAGTTATTATCGGCAGCTATTGGTTTGGTGGTAGTAATAGCGACTATAGTTGGTGCGATCGAATACATCACATCAGAAGGTGATCCTCAACGAGCCAACGCTGGCAGAAAACATATAACTAATGCCCTACTTGCCTTGTTTGCTTTTGTTTTGTTGTATGCTTTTTTGCAATTCCTCATACCGGGGGGATTATTAAATGGGTAGTTTGTTTACATTTTTTGCTGGGACATGTACCCCTACGTTATTTCTTGGATTAAAACCATGGTATTACTACCTAAACGTACAGCCTGTTACTAATAACGTAACCAATACTACATCATGCCAAATTCAGAATTTTCAGTTACTCGGCAGCCATAGCGACTTACTACTAATTCTGCTAGCCATAATTGATGACCTATTGATGATAGCTGGATTAGCAGCGGTTATCTTTGTAATTTATGCGGGCATAAAGTATATAACTAGCCAGGGATCACCAAACGAGACCGCTAGAGCCCAGTCGACCATAATATATGCCCTGATTGGATTAGCTATTGCCATCATTGCGGTGCCGACCGTATCGTATCTCGGAAATCGATATGCAACAGGTAGTGGTGGCTCTGTTAGTGTGGCCGGGGGTAGTTTAGATTTGAGTTCTTTACCTAATGCTGCTGGAGTCGCAAGTGGCAGCATACTTCAAACTGTTCTGCAAGATTTATTTGGTGTGATTGGTGGTTTGGCATTAATCTTCCTTGTGATTGGTGGGCTACGTTATGTCTTTTCTAACGGTGACCCGCAAAATGCTGCTTCCGCCAGGGGAACCATAATTTATGCCGTTGTGGGGTTGATTATAGCTATTGTTGCGGAGTCAATCGTATCATTGATATTAGGGAAATTTTAATGCGTAGCTTAATAAAAATTTTATTAGCATCAACAATACTGGTGGTCTTTCTTGCCCCGGCAACAGCCCTAGCTACAGTTACTGGTAATAATGACACTTTGTTTAATAATGTGTGCAGTGGCAGTGGCGCCAATAGCGTGGTGTGCCAAGATGGCGGGGTATCAGGGAGCAATGCGAGTAGCAACCCTCTTCTTGGCCCCGACGGGTTACTCCTTAAAATATCAGGCGTAATTGCGGTTATTGCTGGAGTAGCAGCTGTGATAGTCGTGATAGTCTCGGGAATGCGTTATATCACATCTGGTGGTGATCCAGCTCAAGCCAAAGGAGCTAGAAGCCAATTAACCAATGCCCTTATAGGTATTGTTATTATTATTCTTTCAGAGAGTATTATTGCTTTCCTTCTAAGTAGGTTATGATGAGGAATAAGACGACATGAAGAAGTTTTTAACATTATTAACTCTTAGCTTAATACTAATTGGAGCTATCATTATTATGCCCGTAGGCAATTCAAGTGCTTTATCGGTAGGTGATCATAATATTATTGCTAGTGCTGCATCCAATGAGGCATGTAGTGGTGTTGGATTATTTGACGGAAGTACGTGTGGTGATCAAGGTGCTGCCGTCAATAGCGCACTCAGTACTATTATTAATATATTTTCAGCCGTTGTCGGTGTTATCGCTGTAATTATGATAATTGTTTCTGGTCTTCAGTTCATTACTTCCAGTGGCAATCCGCAGTCAGTATCTAAGGCTAGATCATCGTTAATTTATGCAATAATCGGAATCGTAATCGTGATTCTGGCACAATTGATTGTCCATTTTGTAATTAATCAGGTTAATGCGGCCCATTAGGCTCCATCAATCTTGACTTCATTGAGTAGTAAAACATAGGATGAATATAGAGCTTTATTCAAAAAGACCCAAATGGGCCATATAATGCTTGAGGCTAATTGGTTTGTGTGCTATAAAGTTTAAATAGGCGCGTACATAAAGAAAGGTAATTGATGATTAGAAAATTTAAGAACATTACAGTAGCTATTTCTATGCTATTTCTAGCAGCTACACCGGTTCTAGTAATGCCATCGTTAGCGGCGGCAGACGTTACTAATTTAACTCCTGGTGTTTGCGGTGGGACTGAATTTGACATATCTAACCCCGGTAACGGTTCATGTAATGGTACAAGCACGAGTAGCTTTCAAACATTACTCGACAATATCGTTAATATTTTCTCGGCTATTGTTGGTATCATTGCGGTCATTATGATAATTGTCGGTGGCTTAAGATATATCACATCGGGTGGTGATAGCAGTAAGGTCGGTTCAGCTAAAACGACAATTATCTATGCCCTTGTCGGTCTAGTGATAGTAGTTCTGGCACAATTAATCGTACACTTCGTTGTTAACCAAGTTTCAGGTTTAGGCGGTAGTGGTGGTACTGGCTAGAAGTTAGTTAGAAATACTTCAAAAACACCCGCAATAGGCGGGTGTTTTTATTAGTTATGGCCCGAAAAAAGAAAATTGGCAGTGTGTTAATCTAGGGCAGAGGCAGTATAAGATGCAGCTTAGTTTAGGAATTATTTTGCCAAAGTCAGTAATAATAAAAATACATCGCATACTTCGTATGATTGCCGCACTGTCGCGGTGCCATCATGTTTATCTGTCCTTGAAGTTTGTACTAATTTTTATCAGCTTCTTTTTAATAGCTTGGACGAGTATTGATCCAGATTTCGGTTGGCATTTACAAGCTGGCAATTACATCAGAGCGCATGGTATCCCCTCACATGACATTTTTACCTATACGGCTCGAACTTTTCACTGGGTTGATCATGAATGGGGCAATGATGTTATTGTTTCGTGGTTTTATAGCTTAGGTGGGTATAACCTGCTGGCCGTCATATTTGCTAGTCTGTGGACGGCAGCTCTTTTTATAGTCGGTAATCGAACCCGGCTGTTGGTGTTATTACTGGCTGGAGCCGCAATGATACCTTATGCCGGTATTCGCCCGATAGCCTGGACCGTTTTCTTATTAGCATTGCTGCTAAAAATAATAAGCAGCAAACAACGACGTTTAATCTGGTTAGTGCCGCTAATTTTTGTGATCTGGGCCAATTTACATGCCGGTTTTATCGTAGGACTGGCCGTTTTAGCTTATTACATGGTTAGACAACGACGGAAAATGATAGCTGTCGTTCTGGGCTTAAGTTTCGTCGCCACTCTAGTCAACCCTTACGGATTAAAATTATATGTAGAAGTTGCTCGAACTACTTTTGACAGCTCATTGCACTTTCAAATATCAGAATGGGCTATTTTTTATCTACCAGTTGCTACTTATGCTTTTGTTGCTTTGTGGGGTGCGGGTTTCTGGTTATTGCGCCGGAAAAAATTAACTAATTGGCTAGATATTGGCCCGATATTTTTTACTGCGGCAATGGCCGCTACAAGAAATGTTCCTTTGTTTATTGTCGCCTCGATTAAAGATCTGGATAAGTATTACGAAGAGCTTAAAAATCAACTGCCACACGAATTAAACCAACCACGTAAAAGGGTACTTAATCTGTTTGCTTTGATCGTTGTTGGATGGTTAGCTTATGTTGTAGTTACTACTTTTATCCCCTGGCCTCAGCGTGATGCACCTTATCCCACTCAAGCCATTTCTTATTTACGAGCTCATCCATGCGATGGTAACCTATTTAATGACTATGATTACGGGGGTTATCTTATATGGCAATTGCCTTCCCAGCCAGTGTATATTGATGGTCGGATGCCTTCTTGGAGAAACGATTCGGGACAAAAATATCTCGATATCTATTTCCAAATAATTAGTAACAAGGCTATAAGGACGAAGCAATTTACTAAATATAATATTGCTTGTGTATTATTGAGCCGATCCAGTTTCAATAATCAAATACTTAATAGCCTGCAGAAATCTGGTTGGCAAGATGTGGTTAAAACAAATAATAGTGAATTATTGATCAGAGGGTAACTTATAGTAATAAGTTACCCAAAGAACAGTTTATTTAGAGGACTTGAATTTTCTTAACAGTATCTTGTTTAACTTTACCAAAGCTGACCGTCAGGACGCCGTCTTTCAGGACTGCTTCAATATCTTCTTCTTTTACTGGTACCGGTAAAGCAATGGTGCGTGAAAATTCGCCCCAATAGCATTCTTGAAGAAAGTAATTTTCAACTTCTTCTTCGCCAGCTGAAAGCGTACCCCTAATCGTGAGTTGATTATCGGAAATACTGACGTCTAAATCGCTTTTATTCACACCAGCTGTGCGAGCCTTAACGACCAGCCGTTCCTTAGTCTCGTAAACGTCGACTGCTAATTGACCAGGTACAGCCGCTTCTTCTTCCGACCACTCGTCTTCAGTGGTTGGTGTAGCTGTAGTTGGAGCTCCTGCTGCGTTAGTGTCATCGTCGCCCAAAAACGCTGCCGTCAGCTCATCTTCTTCCAGTAAAAGATCGTCGTCGCGATTGCGTCGCGCCATGTTGTTACCCTCCAGATAATTATAAAATGAGTCTTGCGTATTTGTATTAATAGCAGTATAGCTTAGCAGTCAAAGAGTATGCAACCGTTAGACAACTTATTTACAACGCTATAAATACAACAAGTAAGCTATCCGAACAAATTATGCTTTAAATATAATTGGCGGAGAGAGAGGGATTCGAACCCTCGCGGGGACTTGCATCCCCCTAATGATTTAGCAAACCATCCCCTTCAACCAGCTTGGGTACCTCTCCTGATCAGGGCCATTGTATTATAAGTCTTCCAATACTGTTAGTCACTAGTTACATCAGAGCCAGTGCAGCAGTTGAGCAATATCACAATAACACCTATAATACAGAGCCGAGGGATTATTGTTCAACATTTTAGGATGGCAATAAAAAACTAGGAGGGGTCGGATAGTCTGGTTTATTCCACTAGTCTTGAAAACTGGCAAGCCGCAAGGCTTCGTGGGTTCAAATCCCACCCCCTCCGCCATAACAGTTTGCATACCTTGATACTTAAGCTATAAAATAACGCTTATGAATGACAGCAACGACCCGGACAACCAATCTAAAGACCCGAGTCTGTATAAACCTGATGCGATCGTGTCTCCTGAAAAATCTAGCCCTGACGTACCGTCACCGTCTGAAGTATCACAGACTCCATCGGAAGTTGGCAAAGCAGTTGCGACACCGTCAACCCACGCTATCAATCAATCAAAGACCCCAACGGCTACAGCGGATAGTGTGACCTGGAGCGCTTCGGAGTTTGTGGCTCATAGTAAATCGTTCAGTTGGTACGCTTTTATTGGCTTAATTGCCCTAGTTATTGCCGCCGCGATATGGTTAGTCACCAAGGATATATTTTCTGGCGTTTTAGTATTTATCGGTATCTTACTACTGGGGATTTATGGGGCCCACAAACCACGACAGCTTAATTATTCACTGGACGATTTAGGTTTAACTATCGGCGGAAGACATTACACCTTTAGCGAGTTTCGTTCATTTTCGGTGGTATCAGAAGGGGCATTTTCGGGGATAGAACTTGAGCCCTTAAAACGGTTCGCCATGTACGTTACTTTTTATTTTTCTCCAACCGATGCGGATAGGATATTGAAACTGTTGAGCGAATACCTACCCATGGAAGAACCCCGGAACGATCCGATTGATCAACTGATGCGCCGATTGCGATTTTAAACAAAACTACACCCCTTTTGGGGTGTAGTCAGGTAAAATATTCAAAAACAGCGACTCAGTGGCGGCTCTGAACTAATCGGTATTTTGTGTAGAATTTTCGCTCCATACGTCGTAAGAAACGTTGGCGGCGTTCTTGGCGATCCCAGCGATCGAAGGTTTCCATTAGTGCATCTTCGTCGTAGCTCATACCCCCTCCTTTATTTTTAACTATTTGTATGTTAATCAATCCATGTCGCTTAAGCTGTAAACTTTCTAACATTTACCGAACATTAGGCAGGTTAGGCTAAGTTTTGTTATAGTGGGAACCAAGATGTCTCTGGTCCATAATTCCTTTAAATATCTGATTAGTCACTTTGATCACTACCAACAAAATCATAAACGGGCCGGTTTTTTATTTGCCGTTATTAAAAAATATCGGGAAGATGAAGCCGGGCGCCGGGCGGCCTTATTTACTTATTATGGTTTTTTGGCTCTTTTCCCGCTGTTACTGGTTTTAACTAGCGCGCTACGCTTATTTTTACGGGATAATACTCAGCTGAAAAACCAGATTATTCACGGCGCCAACACTTACTTCCCGGTGATCGGTCATGACCTCCAGCAAAATATCCATGGCCTGGCTAAAACCGGCATCGCTCTGGCGATTGGTTTGTTATTAACCCTTTATGGTGCCCGAGGAGTGGCCGATGTACTGCGTAGCGGGCTTGATCACATCTGGCAGGTGCCGCGCGGTCGGCGCAGCGGCTTCCCTACATCTTTATTCCGCAGCCTTGGCATCATTATTATCGGCGGGCTGGGCTTACTGCTATCGCCTATCGTGGCCGGCTACGCCCTGGTCTTTGGCCATAACCTCTTTTTTAACCTGCTATCAATATTACTTACACTGATCTTTTTATTTTTCGTCATGATATTTGTCATGAAAATCGGCCTTTCGGTGCATAAGCCTTTGCGGCAAATTTGGGTAGGCGCCGCCATTGCCGCGATCTGTTTAGAAATTCTTCAAAGTCTTGGCGGCTATCTTGTCGCCCGTGAACTGAGAAACCTGGATAATTTATATGGCACGTTTGCAATTATTCTTGGCCTGATTTATTGGATTTACATACAGGCGCAGGTGTTATTTTACGTTTTTGAGCTTGATTCGGTGAGGGTGCTGAGGCTTTGGCCGCGCAGCATTCAGCATCCACTAACCAATGCCGATCAGCGGGCTTTCAGAATGTACATTAATCGAGCCAAATTTCACGATATTGACGACTACAACCCAGACGATCAATAGCTATTTAGGATATATCTAATCTTCGGAAAATATCTAAATCAGTTAATCTGAGAGTTGCTTAGTTTTAGTCTGACGCTTACTTTTGGCCGACCAGACCACCCGGCGTAGCCTCCGCAGTTGCCGAAAATATCCTCGATCAAGTTCATCTAGCCGTTGTTCTTTTAGTCGCTTCAGGTGATGAGCTGGTACGGATTGGGTACCGTGGTTTATTCCATCTATTTTTTTAGCTTTCATCGATCAGCTTTCCCCATTTATAGCGGTATTGCGGCGTTAGTCTAAACGCTTAAGCTGAATATCCGTTGAGAACCAACCCCACAAGCTGTTGCTATTCGTATTATAAAAAGATTGTATAAGCATGAACAGTATATGTGATCAAAATCACTTATATATCAAAATATAGCTAAATCTTTTGAGGTAGTGAGGGATAAAAGTGTAAACTATAACTCGTGTATTATTATGCCTCTTGGCTATCTTGGCTTGATCGTTATACCGACACCATCCAGCATTTTATTGCTTCCCAGATAGTGTTATCCCCTTTGCTGTTGTTATTTGTCGAAGAGCTAGGTATCCCGATTATTATGCCAGGTGATGCCATATTGGGTTATGTCGGCTATAAACTATCAATGCCCGGTAATGCGTCGGAATTTTGGCCGGCCTTTATCTTAGCTCAGATATCTATCCTATCCGGCTCGACTATCTTATTTTTCCTATCGAGGCGTTGGGGTCAGCAGATTTTAACTAAGTTAGCTCAATTCGTCTTCGTTAAAGAAAAACAAGTCAAGCGCGCCGAACGGCTATTTGCCAAACAAAGTATCTGGGCCATAATTATCGGCCGGCACATTCCGGGGCTACGCATTATTATTACTGTTTTAGCCGGATCTTCGGGAGTGCGCTATCTGACTTTTGTCATCTCGACTTTTATATCTTCAACAGCCTGGATTTTGCTCTTTATGAGCGTTGGCAAAAAGCTGGGGACAGATTACCATGGCCTAATACAGCAATATATTGGTCTATCTTTGGTGGTGACGGTAGCGGTCTTCGCCGGAATATTTATATTGCACATTGTCGGGCAATACCACGAAAAAGATATCTCCGAAGAGACATAGGATAACTAGTTCAGACCTTCAAATAATAAATAGAAGTATTTAAACCTTTAAAAACAGCAGTAAGTGGTAAACCAATATGGCCGGCCAAATGATGGCTTTGAGGATACCTAGTATTACTAACCAAAAGGTTCCCGAGTGGAGGTGAATGTAATAAAATAACGTTCCAATAAAACCCAAAAACCATACTCCGCCAGCCCCGCCGGCTTTAGCGGCTTTTTTGCTCTTATGAACACGTTTGATGTGTACTTTTTCGTCCATGATTGTCCCTTTAATTTAGATCTCCACAAAGATAAACACAAACAGTTTGAATATTAAATGACATAGCGCATAGATAGCCAAGCTATTTATTACACTTCCGGGCTGATTTACTGTCAAAATTATCACAGCACGCTGCTAGATTATGGTTATGCTAATTTGTGTAAATCTTAACAAAAAGAGAGAGAAACATGACAACTGAACAAATGTTTGAAAGGCTGTACTATTTAGCGCAGCACATGAATAAGGCATCAGCAAAAAGTTCATCAGCCAAGTCAAAAAGAAAACAAGATCGATAAAGTGTATTCGTTCTTACACTGTTCGGGCGGTTCGACCGTTAGGCTTAAACTCTGCCAAATACTAAGATTAGGGCAGGATTAATTTGAGCAATTCCGGGAATTCTTTCGTACCCATATGTTTAAAAGTAAAATGTCCCCTGCCCGTTAGTTCGATTACTTTCCCGCCTATGGCATTGTGAAGTATTTTTAAACTTTCCTTCCCTTCCTCAACTTCATCGTCTGAGATGAACATAACGATTTCTTTTACCCTATTGGGGATGGATTTATCTATCTTGAACCCATAAAACTTCTTCCTGATTTCATTTGTTTCAGCAGGGATTATCCAGGGAGCGACTAAGATCAGCTTTGATATTTTAGTTTTTGATTCTCCGAGCCAGCGCACCAAAAAAGCACATCCGCAGCTGTGTCCAATCAATATGGTATCTTCATTGACTGAGAGTTTTTCAAACCTCCTTTTATAGTCAGCATAAACCGGAGCCCATGGATGAGGCATTTGGGGCAGTTCAACTTTTAGGCCTTTTTTGGTCAAAGTACTTTTTAACCATGGCATCCACTCCTTATCGTAGTGTCTGGTCTCAGGGTTTAAAGCTTTTTCTTTTGATGATGGACAACCATGAATGATAATGATGTTTCTCATTAATTTAATGGTAGCAAAGAGATTAAAAGTGCGTATGATGAATTATAAAATAACACATATAACCCATTATGGCCTGCCTGTCTGAGTGCGGATTAGACAGTTTTAGCTACCTAGTGCAATCGAGTCGCCTGTTAGTTTAAAATAAGTGCATGGATGAATATTCGAGTCTTCTTGACGGATATGATGCGGCGGTTCTTTACGTTAGAGAAATTAGAAAAGTTCCAGATTTAGACAAAGAACATGAGAAAAAATTACTTCAACTTGCTAAAACGGGTGATAAAAAGGCAATTGATAAACTAATCGAACCCTGTTTGAAAAAAACCATTCCCATTGCCATTGAATATTACAAGCGCAAGCCAAAAACAGATACAAGAGATCTTCTTGATTTGCTGCTTACGGGCAGTACCGGACTCTTAAGGGCTGGCTATGAGCTTAATGGCCATAAAGTTAATGACTTTTGGCGATATGCTTCGGGTTTTGTTCACCGAGAAATCGAGATTATTCCTAGATAAATAATAATACAAGAGCTAACGTTTGATCGGGTTCAACAATAATAACAGCTAATGGTACATTTGTCTGAACAAAGTTTGAGTGGATTTCATTATTTAAACTATTAAGGCATTGTTAAGCTCGATGGTCTCAAGTCTTAACAAGTAGTTTATTAACTATTTGATAATTTGTAGCGAAGATCAAAGAGTGGCATTATTAGATGTATATGGGACCAACAGACCAAAGTTATTCACCGAATCTGGCTTCAAATACCAACTCAAACTCGGCAACCCCTCTCCAATTTAATCAGAATCAATCTGCCCAAACGTCTCCTAAAACAGCTGTTGATTACAGCGCTTTTAGCCAGAAGCTTTTAGTAAACCGAATATGGCTCATCATGGGCATCTTTGGTTTAGTAGTTATAATTATTAGTTATTTTCTGTTTTCGCACTTTTCGGCCACCGACCAAACCGCGCTTAGTTTTCTGGGTGTTATCGGAGTCATTGGCGGATTAGTGCTAGCAGTCGTTTCCCTTTCCTTATACGCTTATAAATATCACAAGGCAGTTGTTGAACGTTTACAGCTGTTTTTAGCTGCTAACAACTGGATTTGGACTAATAGTAGATCATTTGATAATGTCGCTACTTCTCTTTTAGGAGTTGGTTATGGTCAACGGGTCAAACAAGAATTTTCCGGTGAATATCGTGGGCTACCCATGAGTACCGTGATTTACGAATACGTTACCGGCGAAGGTAAAAATCAACGGACTCATTATTTTTCCGATTTACATCTAACTCTACGTAAACCATATCCACTTGTGGTGCTTGATGATAAGAAAAATAGCATGCTTTTTTTCAGAGATTTACCAGAACGAATTAAGGGCGGCCAGTCCCTGCAGCTGGAGGGAGATTTCAATAGCCGATTCAACTTAACAGTTATGCCCGGTAGCCAGCAAGACGTTCTGCAACTGTTAACGCCGAATTTTATGGCCGAGTTGATGGATTGTCCTTCACATGCTGATGTTGAGCTGGAGGCCAATAAGCTCTATTTAATCAATCACCATGGCGCCAATAGTTTTAATGAACAGAACTTGCGGATGATGTTCACTATGGCCGATGTTGTGATTAAAAATATCAGTGAAGACTCGGCTGTTTGGCAAGCGTCCAGTTCGGCAGAGACCATCCAAGCTATGGCCAACAGTGCGCTGGCAGCTCGTAATGAGACTCTCTTGCACCCGCGACGAGTTACCATTGCAAGTATAGTAATCGCCGTTGTTTATGTTATTTATCAGATAGCCGTACACGCAATATCACATAACAGCTAGCTAATCCTACCCCCATTAGTCCATTGTCTGGTGCATCCCTAAACTCTTCAGTTTTTTAGCCAATCTTATAGTGGTTCACAATACGATACGAGCTAAGACCCTTTTCCATGTACTACGTCGAATTCAATCTGCATTTCTTGTATTCTCGATTTAAGCTTGGATTTGTCTACTGATTGCATGAAACCGACCGAATGTACACGATCTGATATTTCATCAACAGTCATATGCCCCAAAACGGTTACTGATGACGGTCCACCAAGATACTCTGTGCTACCTGGTGAGCAGTGATCGCTAATTAATACTCCGTCTGCATTGATCATACCGTCTTTGTCTTTTTGCCAACCTTCCACAATCAGGCTAGAGCCTTCTGGCCTATCACTGTCGGGTGGTAGTTTGATGATATCTCCAAATTGTAAATCTTCAGGACGGATATTTAATGGGTAATCGGTTCTTTCTGCAGTGTTAGGTTGAAAGTTTGCTGGTGCAAACGAGAATTCAGACATAAGTAAACATTAGCATAATTTAGTGTATTTGGCAAGTATGGCATACCGTAATCAGCGACGTTGGAGCTTGTCAATTCCTTGCGAACTAGCCTTTAAGTTTCTTATAGAGTGATCTAATTATTGAGTAATCTGTACCTTACTATTTAGCACCGCAGTCAATGTATAGGAGCTAGGATTTACGAGGGCATTCTTGAATATGTAATTAGTGTATGAGTATTGAGTTGGATCTGACCCAAATGGAGGGATGGTAACTGCTCCTAATTCGGTATTACCAGCTAGCGTGACAGTGCCAGTGAATGTTACAACAGCTGGAGTGCCTTGCCCCGGTAAATTACCGACACAATCCATTGGTCCACTGATACAGCTAGTTATTGCTCCCGTTATGTCCCCAGTTGTATTGGTTAAATCATATGCTAAACCATTACCGCTCATAGTTATATTATTCGTAATAGTCATTGCCAGAGTTTGATTATTACCTTCTATACTACCCATAGAATCGATATCCAGACTACCGCCGTTTTGTATATCAATTTCACTATTACCCAGTCCATCAGGAGTACCAAGAGTGGCACCATTCTCAACACCGAGGATGTTATTGGCCAGGTCAACTATCGCACCAGAGCCAATTGTTACTTGGCTATCCAAATTAGGGCTAGTAATTGCAAATTGAACGCAAGAATTATCACTAATATAAATCGGGCCGCTACCGCTTAACGAGTTGTTGAATTGAATTGTGCTGAGAGGTAGTGGTGTCGGGTTATTACTGCTATCCACACAGCCCGTCTTCATGTTAACAATTGAGGATTTAGGGATTGTAACGACGCCGCTAATAACAAGCGTACCAGCTTGAGTATTAGTGATGATTATGTTGCCGTCCAAATCTAAGTTATTATCGATTTCAGGGCTGGCTCCCTCGTTAAGGATTTGGTTTTTTATGGTAAGACCATTACCCTTAACATCTATAAATTTACTTGAGCCATTAAATATTAGCTCGTTAATCACTAACCCGTTAATATTGTTATTAATTGATGTTATTACGTTCCCGTCACTATCTTTGGTGGTTTTAATATTACTTAAATCTATATCCAAATTTTGTCCGTTTTGGGGTACGCCTAAACTCCAGTTGCTCGCACTATCCCAATTAGTATTATTACCCTTGCCGACCCATGTGTTGGTGGTCGGCGTGGTGGTTGAAGTAGGAGTATTTGTAGTTTTATGATAATTCTTATAAACATACCAACCGCCGACAGCAATAAGAACAACCACCAATATAATCAATACCGATATTAAAGTTTTATGAGTATTATTTTTTTGTTGCCTTGGCTGTTCTGAAGATATTACAGATTGAGATGGGGTTGGATCGATCAGTTGCGCAGGCGGTGTGTTTATGGGTAACGGTGTTGACGTAGGTGTAGGTAAAGGGTCAGTATTGTTTGTATTAGGTTCCATATCATGTTCAGCATAAACAATATTAATATTTATGTAAATGAAATGATATCAAATACAAATAATTTTATTCTTTGGTGCACCAAGATTTGGAGGATTCATATCTGTCGGATTAATATGCAGTAAAGGCGATACTAGAACTTGCCTTCTAACTGGATAGCTTCGACTTCATTCATGGATTTAAAGGTTTTATCACCATTAAAATGAATGATAAATCCCAATGGATAATTTGCGGTATCTGATAATACTTTGGGTATCCATAATCTATCAGCTGGCCACATGTCATTAAATGGTAGTTGGTTTGGCTGAAAGAGCTGAGGACGCATTTCTTCTGTCTCAGCCGGCTCACCCGTAAAATCACATGAATATGCGCGACTTACAACACCTAGTGCACCATCAAAATAGAAATGTAGATTAGCTAAATGTAGCAGGTTACTAATATGTAAACCGACCTCTTCAAGCGTTTCGCGTCTTGCTGAATCTTCATAAGATTCGTTATTGAGTAATTTCCCGCCAAAACCATTCCACCAACCTTCGCCAAACCCCCTCTTCTTCATGCCCAGCAAAATACCTTTTGTATTTTGGGGAAAAACAATAGTCGTTCTTTGATAACCAACCTCGACATTAGCCATAGGATAATATTAGTACTGAAGTTTATAACATAAAAGCGTAAGCATGGCGGCGCCGTAGTCAGCAAAGATGAAAACTCTATGATTGATGCGGTTTATTTAATCTCTGGGTAACGGTCACTATTTTTACGATAATACTCAACCCACTTGTTATCTTTATCCACCTCAACATAGTCAACATATAGTCCTTCTTTAAAAGCACCATTCTTGTCGAGTTTAATCTTCTGTGCCTTAGCTATATCCATATCTGTTAAACCATATTTTTGTTTAAGGTCATCGAGTGCTTGCTGTACATCTGCAATTTCTCCTGCTACCTCTTCAGGCTTTGCCTGTGTAATTTCTTTCGTTTCTTCAATAATTTTGAGAATTAGCGCTTGCTTGTGCCTTTTGTCGTCTAGGTGGTGGTATTTAGGTTTTGCTCCTGAAGCTATTTGATTCTCAACGATTTTATCTCTTACCAATTTGGCGAATTTAAACTTAGGCATACATGTACTATAACAATGTCGTTAAAGAAATTATTATTACTAAGAACTATATGAATTAGCAGTGAACAATTTACAGTAGCTTACTATTGGTATTGTCCGATTGTAGGCAGTTGGTTGTTATTGTTTTCTTGATATGGGGGTTGATTTGGTTGGGGAGTAATTGGGTTGGCAGCTTGTGGATATGTTGGACTAGGTATTGGAGGAGTGGGGCTATACGCAGTAGGTTGTGTGGTTTGAGGTGCAGTAGATGGATTAGTTGGATAAGGTGAGCTACTGATTGGTTGCGATGGAGCATAGGGTATTGTGGGCTGTTGCGGCATAAGTGGTTGAGCTGGCATAGTCATACTAGGTTGGACAGATTGTTGGAAAGGTTGGGTTTGCTGAGGCCAAGGTTCGGCCGTAGGAGCTGCAGAAGCCATCGGCCCCATATTGTAGATAGTCGATCCTGGTGCAATACCGGCATCAAGCATGTCATTGAAAGTGTCCTGAACAATAGCTACACCAATGAGGTGTAGTAACCACAATAGTAAGAAAGTTATGCCGGTTCCGGATTTACCATTCGTGTATACATTAACTGCTTTAGAGAACTTAAAGAACCAATAAAAGGAAATTAACACGGATGCAATTAAGGAAACGACGGCAACAAGTAATCCAATTATCCCAGTACCGTTTATACTTGTACTGCTGGTAGCTATAGAGCCGCTAGCTGTAAATGTTGTCTGTGTTGATTGGTTGGTTACTGCAATTACAATAGTTGCAACTATGAAAATAATGATAGGAGAAAACAACAACCAAATAGTTGGAGTATGAATTTTAGTCTTTTTGTTTAACTCAGTTTTAGTTTTAACTAACCAATAAATGTCATAGATTCCAAATGTAATAATACTTAGACAAAACACTGCTAAGGGATTTCGGCGTTTCATAATGTTTGTTTAATACTCTTTTACGATTAATTTTTATTATTCTACCATAAGCAGTTAGGTTTTTAAAGTGTTACATGTCTAACACCATCCTCTAACCGGGCCTAGAAACAAAACAAACGAAAGTACATCACCTTATACGATGTTCGGACAGTTTTATGTGACGAATTTTGCTAATAATACACTTGCCAATAGTCGGCTAAATTAACAAATTGTACAAAGAATTCAGGCTCTATTGATTATTGCCCGATTATTAGGCTACTGCACTTTCGGGTATAACTAAATTTCCAATTTGTTGAGCTACATCTGTACGTTGCTCTTCTGGCCGTAGGTAATTCCATCTTGCACTATTTTGTGCATCGTCAAGTAAACCAAGATATCCTTGTGCTACATCCAGTATCATTACATTGCCGCCATGCGAAGTATAACGAACCCACGCGTGACCATCTAATTCACTATTGGGCTGCCAGACGGCATTTCTGTCAACGCTGATATCTCCTCTAATATAACCTTCGTCTTTAAACGATTGGAGTAATACTGCACATGCTAATGCTTGGTGACGACACACACCAGCATGATTTTCCATGAAAACACCCAGATCAATTTTACTTCCATCAGGAAACTGTGGCAGTCCTTTTGCTTTACCTATATCATTCAAAATGGAATCAACTTTTTCTTGTGAATAAGGCATTTCAGTTGAAACTGTATCGAACACAGCCTGTAATACTTTTGACCGCTGTATTTTGCCGTTTTCGATAGCGCGTTGTTTAGCTTTTTCGAAATATAAACGGTATTGCTCTGGATTCTTTGACGGGTCTACAACAATTGCCTCACCTTTATAGGTGCCATAATATACTCCACCACGGACATCCATATCTCTACCGATTAGTTGTCGACCTTGGTAGATAGAACCAAATTCTTTACGTGCCGTGGTAGTGTACCCCCAGTCGGTAGGTAAATCTTTTTCTTTTTCAGGCATAGATAAACATTAGCATATTCTTGTTTATAAGTCAATCTTGGTGTACCCGTAGTAATAGGAGAATGCTGGAAATGTTGCAAAGGTCCTGAGTTTTATACGGTTATGTATGTGCCTATATTTTTGGACTTCAACTTCTAATCATGCCTAACATAAATAACATATAAAATAATCGTGGTACACCGTAGTCAGCGATGTTGGGACCTATTTACTAGCCGAATGTTCGTCAGCAATTTCTGAAATTTGACCACGCTCTTCGTTAGTAATTTTGCGTGCTACACCTACACCATCTAAGGCTAAACCACCTATTTCGACTGGTGCCCATCCAAAATCATAAGCTACGCCAGCTGCCCTAAGTGGGAGCCAATGCTCTTTACCTGCAATTAACATTTTATAAAGAGGGAATACATTATCTGGGGTTGTTTCTGCCATAACATAAATTATCGATTATTTATTGTTATAGAGCAAGCAACAGCACTTTAGGTTCTAACGTCTAATCAGGGTTAACAGAAATAACAGATGATGGTACACCGTAGTCAGCGATGTCGGAACCGCTTTATATGTGAATATTGCCTTAGGATGTTGCTCGTGAACTTCTTAATGGTTTGGCTCTTCTCCCTAGTAGAATTGCCGCCACGATGGCTATGTTAAACAAAAATACGTACATTGGGGCGGCTAATAGAGATGGATCAAGCTTTCCGACCGCTAGCATATTGAATAACGTAGAAGCAATCCCCACATACCACATGAATATTGTTTCTGTTTGCGGATGCTTATAAGACTTGACGACTATTAATAAAGCTCCGATGCCGTCGGCAATTATGGTACAGATCAGGGCCGTTAGCGGTGAGTTATCTATCTTCCAAAGCGCAATCGCTAGTATAGCTACACCAAAACTGGCCACATTGACAAGGTTAACATCTCCGTAGCCTCCGCCCTTCCGCATTGATAGACTAAACAAAATAACATTGTTAATCACGGTCCAGCCGTAAAAAAATAGTGACGCCCGAGCACCTAGTTGTAGCTGGCTAGTAAAGAATAGAACGCTGAGTATTAAGAAAATTAACCAGGATATACGATGTGGTTTTGTCTTACGGCGGTAGGTGTTGTAGATATAAGGTATTGCTCCGATAATGCATAAACAACCAGAGATCAAACCGAAAACGTACATGCTTAAATATTAACTCACGCTATTAAAAAGCAATAGCGTCTTGGTTCTAACTTCAATTAAGGCTAAAGAAAAATAGCAGATGATGGTACACCGTAATAAAGGATGTTCAAACTTCGTTTGTTTATGATTATCAGATGAGACTTACTAGTAATTCCTTAGTACGATAAGCAACCCGGCAAAGGGTTTATTACTCGTCCGTTAGATACATAAGGCCCCATATTAATATCATCGACAACTAAACTCTCGTTCTCTTTGCCCCTAACTATTACACAGCTAGCAGTACAACCCAATCGCTGGCATCTCATCATTAATCTATCAATCAGCTTATCCCTTGTAAGCCCCTTACCATAGATGGATTCATGGAGAGCTTGAACAACATCATCATCCAAATTGCATTCAAAGTCGCAGTCAACCTCAAGTACAACATCATTCAGGCAAGCCGGGCTACTTAAATCAGATTCTCGTCTCTTCATTGAATCTTTTGCCAAAAGCATAGCTTATAGCCATCAGGATCTTTTAGGATAAACTCTCGATTACCCCAATCCCAATCCTTTGGTTCTGTAGCTGGTTTAAGCCCTGAACTGACTAGCTCTTTGTACTTTAAGTCAACATTATCAACACTGATGTAAAGATACATTCCTCGACCCTTATCTGTAGACATTGAATCTTTTGAAAATATCTCTTCGTCACGCATATTAACTAATGTAATTTCAAAACCAGATAATGACACTACAGAGTGGGTATCATCGGACTCTTTAACTTCAAAGCTAAGCTTCTTGTAAAATTTCTCTGAAAGCTTATTCTCCTGAACCCACAGCAGTAAACTTGTTATTTTCATACAGCTATTGTCTAACAGAAGTAAATGGATTCAAAGTTATATTTACAACAATGTGACGTAGGTAAGATAGCACACCTGCCCGAACAATGTTCGGACAATTCTTTTGTTGACTGATTTAACCTATATAAGGCTTAAAAGGGTGGTTGCTCTTCCCCGCAAGACTCATCGAATACTAACCAGCTGGCATTCGCTAGGTATTCAGGGAAGCCCTCAGGGTCAATTTTCGGATATTGTGTTCTTGCCTCATCTATATAATAATTTCTCCACCACTTGTAGCCTTGCGGACTTTTTTCTTTCAACAACTCAATCGCCTCGCGGCCTAGCACTGAAACACCGGGTTCCTGTTGACCGCGGACTGGTAAAGTAACACCAACCCATTCTTTACGGATTTCCTCGGGGGCAAACCCGGGTGGTGTGCTGGTGATGGCAAATTGCCAGCGGGCTGGAGCAATATCATCAAGACGTGCTCGCAGGCGGTCAAAGTCTGGGGTTAGCCAGTCGCCGCTGAGTTGTAATAATCTACTAATATCATCTGGGCTTGGTGGTGAATATGAATCTCGCATGTTGGGCTGACGTCGTAATATGGGCAGATTCTTGCGGGTGGCAACTATACCCTGTCTGGCGGCATTAAGCAGCACTCTGCCTAGAAATTCTTCCATGAGCTCGTCATGTTCCTGAAGTCCCCATTCACCGCTCATTAGGTGATGTAATATATGATAGGCACCAACCCTATGAGTGCCTTGTGTTTTATAGCTGACACCTGTATCTGGCATTATCTCAGGGGTTAATATGTTAGCTATAGATTCGTCCTTCATTTGTCCAGCACTGTGCCTACTCATCAATTTCACTCCCCGATATTGTTAGTCATAATTTTATATGTAAGATAAATCAATGCAAGCAGCAGCATATTGTCCGAGCTTCTAACCAGGCCTAACTAAATTAATAGATACAAAAATCGTGGTACACCACGCTGAACGATGTTCGGACCACCTATCTTGCGAGGATTGTTTGACTTAACCTAAACTCTAAACGATTTCAGGATTTGAGTTAAGTGACAGAGTGGTTGGTGGTGTTGTGGAGGATTGAGAGCCCTAGCGGCGGGGAGCAATGACACACTTGTGTCTATGCTATGGGCAAACCCACGACCCCGCCACTTTTTGGGCAACCCTCAAGGGATCAGAAGTAAGCAACCCACCCTAGGTCACTGTAGCTGAAGATGTTCTCCATTGTTGTTTCCAGTCGATCGTCGTCTGACCAAGGGTTTAACTCTTCTCCGAAGAGGACTACCGCCAATCTGCCGATGGGGAGGACGTGCTCTTCAATCCACCGTCTGATCAGCTCTTCAAGCGCATGATCTGAAAGGAAGCCTTTATTGGATTCAACTGGTGTCAGTTTGGCCGCTGATGCCTCCTTGTGGAATACCCCACCTTCTTCAAGGGAGAAAACTTCGGATGGGATGCGTACGATCTTGGGCCTCACACCTTTCCGCAACAGTTTCAGACGAGTTGTCTGATACTGCTTGCTGCTGACGCTGCCGATGCACAGAATAACGTTACGCTGTGGCACGGTAGGCTGCCTCCTAATAACTGCAACTGGAATCTCCAGTTTAGCTAGCAGCCTGCAAAGTATCTTAAGTTACAGACTATTAGCCAAACTAGAGTATCCACTCTGTCAATGTTCTTCGGAGATAGAGATATCCACCTCAACGAATTATAACTACTTTAGCATAATAACTATCAACAGTCAAATTGGTACACCATAATAGAGTAGGTTCGAACTTGTAATAATTTATTTTCAATCAAAAATGATGACTTAATTAGATAAATATTTCTTTTTCCAATTTTCAAGTTCTTCAATTGTTTTAACATTCCCTTGGAGGACAGCTTTATAAATCATGACAGAGTAAAATCCATTAGGATAGCGCCCCTGTTCGATGAGGTTTGCTTTTAAAAATATTATCGTATCTTTTTGAGATTCTGTGAGCTTACTATCCCAACCAACATAAAAGTTTTCTGCATCTAGTTGGTCTTCGGGTTTCATTACATGTGCATCAATTTGCCAAAGTACATTTTGCCATATTGGTTTAAACCCAATATAAAGACTTTTAGGGACATTGACATCCTTAGGCCAAATATACTGATTATGTATAGATACTTTACCAACCCCATCCATTAACATAATTTTGCTTGCAATATTCACCAAAGATTCAAGTGTCGGATTTGAATTGTAAATCAGAAAATCAATGTCGGGCTTAGCCATTAATCCATATCGAAAACTTCCGACTCTATGTATTTCACCCAGAGGTTTTAATAATTCTTCAACGTGATAATGGTCTAATATCTTTTGGGCAGTAGCCTGCAAATTTGCTTGATTTCTTTTAGCTTCCTCAAGTGTAATCATGGATTAATCATAGCAAAAACCAACAAATAAAATCTCAGAAGGAGCCTCTAATAACGCTTAAGCTTGGTACAGCGTAGTCCGAGAAGTCAGAAACTCTATTATGGCTGATTGTTATGTCGAACTATACGGTTATTAAAGAGATAGATTGTGTCTAGTTACCTACCTATACTAGAGGTGGCTAATTAGTTCTTCGACTGTAATTCCTAAAGGATTGAGTATACCTTTCTTAAGGGTGCCTGGTTTAATTACTTTATGGTTTGGAATAATAGCAGTTCTACCTTTATTATCTTTCATCTTGATATGACTACCTTTTTGGCTGACTTTAGTAAAACCCATTTTCTGTAGGGTTTTAATTAATTCATTGGCTGATAGTACTGGTTGCCTAGGCATGAGCAAGTTTAACGGGTACTACGAATTGACGTTTGTAGTCATAGTCGTTAGTAGCTTCTATTGCTGGGCTATCTTCTAAATAGAGTTCAATGGCTTCTTTAATGTTCTCAAGTGCTTCTTCAATAGTTTCTCCTTGTGAAGCACAGCCTGGCAGGTCAGGAACCCACACAGAATAACCACCGTCCTTTTCTTCCTGAAAGACTGCTTGATATTCAACTGATGAACGACTAATTTTCATACTTTATATTATAACACCGTAGTCTGAGAAGTAAGAGACTCCATAATTAATGATTTAAGTGTCTTTCTTTCTTCTGCCTTATAATTGTATTCATGAAACAGGCAACTCTTCTTTTCCTGTTAGATGACAGTCGAATACTCTTAGCTATGAAAAAACGTGGGTTTGGAGTAGGAAGATGGAATGGCGTTGGTGGGAAGCCAGATAAAGAAGAAGCTATCGATAAAGCTGCTGTTCGAGAATGCCAAGAAGAGATTAATGTTACACCTAAAGATATCATAGAGGTAGCAACCCTCAATTTTTATTTTCCTGATAATAAGAAAGAATGGGACCAACAGGTGATTGTATTTACCTGTAAAACTTGGAGTGGAGAACCTACAGAGACCGAAGAGATGTCTCCCCAATGGTTTCAGATAAATGAAATCCCTTACGATAAAATGTGGTCAGACGACAAGTATTGGCTACCGAAAGTTATTGAAGGTAAATATGTGAAAGCTGACTTTCATTTTGACGACAATGATAATTTACTGAAATATAACATAAAGCCCCAACAGGATTAGAACTAATCTCAATCTGTTAACAAAAAATAGAGATGAAAGATAAGAAATATCAGAACCGTCTGAAAAGTGTATTAGAGACTAAATTCCTATGTGGTACGCCCGATAGGATTCGAACCTACGACCTCATCCTCCGCAAGGATGCGCTCTAATCCAGCTGAGCTACGGGCGCGAGTATTACAACAGAGGTAATCCTAACATATTAATTCTTTACTTTCCACCTTGTATCCAAATGTTACTACCTAACTTAATCTGATAGAATAATTGTGCATCAATTTGTAATCAGGAGAGGTACCGAAGTGGTCATAACGGGGCGGTCTCGAAAACCGTTGTACCCGCAAGGGTACCGAGGGTTCGAATCCCTCCCTCTCCGCCAATATAAGGTTTAGCTTATGCCTGATTCAATATTTACAAAAATTATCAAAGGTGAAATTCCCTGTTATAAGATATACGAAGACGAAAGCACCCTTGCCTTTTTAGATATCCACCCAATCCTGCCAGGGCACACTTTAGTAGTCCCTAAAAAACAGGTTGAATTTGTTTGGGATTTGAGTAACAAAGATTACCTCGCGCTTATGGCAACAGCCAAACTTGTAGCCCAGCGCTTAAGACATGTATTCCCTGAAAAAACTCGGGTGGCGATGATAATTGAGGGGTTAGATGTAGCCCATGCACATTTAAAGATATTCCCCTTTAATACTGATAGTGAATTTCGTAATACACCCGATTTAACTGCTGAGCCAGATCATAAAATGCTAATGGATATTGCCAGTAAGTTGGCATTCTGATTTGATATAAGAATGTCATCTTTTATCGTTGCCCTAGTATGTGCTATCGGTGCCGGAGTTTTTACATGGTCTCAGCTGGAGCGAGTTTCCGGTAACGCCGACCCCAAGAAAATTATTATTAGCTCGGCAATCAGCGGCTTAATTGTTTTTATCTTTCTTTTCACCTTACTCAAGTGGATGCTCCATATCGGTTAATCTTCCTTAAGCCCGCCATTTCATACTAAGTAACTTCAATTTTAGGCTCGTAGTTGGTACTATAAGGCTATAATTAAGGACGGGAATTGATTACTGGCGTGAGCCAAGGAGTTTTTATGGGGGTGGTAGATGAGTCAGATCAGTGAAAAAAATATGGGTGCTAAATTACAACTTGCCCGCCAAAAAGCCGGTCTGACTCAGCAGGCTCTCTGTCAGAAGGCGGGACTGAGTTACTCGACTTTGGCCAAGATTGAACGAGGCGCCATCAAATCACCTTCCATTTTTACGATCCAGAGCATTGCGGCGGCTATTGGAGTTGGGCTAGATGAGTTAATTGGCGTGCCGCAGATTAATGCTCATAAACGCCGATTACACTCTAAAAGCGGTGTTAATTTTGTGTATTTCGATATTAACGGTTGTCTGGTTCATTTTTATCATCAAGCTTTTACTAAAATAGCCATTGATTGTGACCAACCTTCAGATGTAGTGGAAACGGCCTTTTGGCATTACAACGACCAGATATGTCGAGGTGAAATTACAACCGCGGAATTTAATCGGGCAATGGGTGAGCGTTTATTTATGCCTAGCTTTGACTGGGATAAATACTATTTGTCAGCTGTTAAACCGGTACCGCATATGAAAGAGTTGATTAGCTGGGTTGATAAATATTACGGCGTTGGGCTTTTAACCAACATCATGCCCGGATTAATCGAGCAGCTACGTCAACGAAACATAATTCCAAACATTCCCTACGATGTGGTTATCGACTCCTCTGAGGTACATATCCTAAAGCCAGAAAAGAAGATTTACGAGCTAGCCATAGAGCATGCTAACACCTCGTCAAATGAAATATTATTCGTAGATGATGCGCGAACAAATTTAATGGCTGCCGAAAAATTTGGCTGGCACGTACTTTGGTTTGATGATCTTCACCCCGACGAATCGATTGCTCATATCCGCGAAGCACTCGAGCCGGCCGAAGAATCATAGCCTTACATCTTAAGTACGGTTTACCGGGCGGAAGCGTTCGTATTCTTGATTGATAGCTTGAAGTTGAGATTCGGCCTCTGTTAACTGATCTTTGGTTTGCTTAACGATGTCTTTGGGAGCTTTAGTCAGATACTTTTTATCGCCCAACCGCTTCTTTAGACGATCCACTACGACCTTTTGCGTGGCGAGCTTAGTCGCTAACTGTTTAAAATACTGGCTGGTGGCTGACGGCTCAATATCTAACCAACAGCGGTAAGGAGTGGATATTAAATATAATCCGGTTCCATCACGGACTTCGCTGACATTTGCTAAATGTGCGAGCCGTTTGATTAACTTAGCGTTTTCCGCCAGAAACGGAACATCCGTGTAGTACAAGGTAGCATCGGCTACGCCCAGGGTCTTAGTAATAAAGCGGGTCTCAGTTACGATCGGCTGGATATCAGCGAACGCCCTGGCCTTCTTTTCATCAACTTTCAAGCTTTCCGGCCAGAGTTGGCTAGCCAGGATACTATCCCCTGTCCAAGCAAGTGTTTGCCAAATAGTCTCGGTGACAAACGGCGCAAAGGGGTGCGCGATAATAAGAACATCTTCCAGAACTTTCATGAGTAGCGGAACATTAGGTCCGGTTTTGCTAGTTTCGATATACCAATCAGCCAAATCATCCCATATGAAGTGATAAATTCGGTCGTAGGCTTCAGCGAAACGATAATACTCAAAATCACGCTCTAACCCTCGTTGTAATTGTTGTAAATTGCTTAATACCCAATGATCAGCTGCCGTAACCGGTTTTACGTCTTTTCGTTTTGAGGCACCTTCGCTCACTCCCTCGATATAGCGCGAGATATTCCACAGTTTATTGCAGAAATTACGGGCATCTTCGACTTTGCGATGGTCATAGCCTCGGTTGACCGCCGGTATCCGACCGGAAATAATTCCCATCCGAAGCGCATCTGACCCATAACGATCAATAGCCTGCATGGCATCAATCGCACTGCCTTGCGATTTGCTCATCTTGGTACCATCTTCAGCCATCACATATCCGTGAATATAAACTGCTTTAAAGGGAATTTCACCAGTCACATATAGCCCAAGCATCAGCATCCGACTGACCCAGGGATATAATATTTCACCACCGGTTTCCATCAAGCTTAACGGGTAATACGTCTTGAAATCCGTTCCGTTCGGATAATCTAAGGTGGCATAGGGCCAAGAGCTGCTCGAAAACCAGGTATCAAAGACATCCGGGTCCCGCCGGTAGGATTTACCTTTTACGGTAATTAGTTCTTCGGTAACTCGTTCGTCATAGATCCAGTCTTCAGGGTCATCGACATTTTGGAACGCTGGTATCGGAATCCCCCAGGCAATCTGGCGACTAATATTCCAATCCTTCAGACCGCGCAGGTAATTAATCAGCTGATCTCGTTTGGCTTTGGGATAAAAGGTAATCTTCCCGGCTTTGAGGACTTCGATGGCCCGCTGGGCCAGCGGATACATATCGACGAACCACTGTTCTCGAAGTAAAGGCTCGATCGGATTGTCGCACTTATAGCAGTGGCCGACGTTATGCTTATAATCCTCAGTTTTAACTAAGTACCCCTGCTCTGTTAAATCTTTAACGACTTTGTTCCGGCCTTCGTTAACGGTTAAGCCGACATAAGCTTCGGGCACTTCATGGGTTAATTTGCCTTCGTTATCGATGACCGTAATAAGCGGTAGATCGTGTCTCTTACCGGCTTCGAAATCTTCCTGATCATGGGCCGGAGTCAGTTTGACGGCCCCCGTTCCGAAGGATGTGTCGACGAAGGAGTCGGCTAAAATCGGAATCTCCCGCTGGGTTAAAGGCAGCTTGACGGTCTTGCCAATCAAGGCCTGATATTTTTTATCATCAGGATGGACAGCTACAGCCGTATCGCCGAACATCGTTTCCGGTCGGGTAGTCGCGACTACGATATCGCCGCTGCCATCAGTCAGCGGATAACGGATATACCATAACTTCCCCTGCTCTTCTTTGTAAATTACCTCAATATCCGCAAAGGCCGTCCCGTGGAATGTACAGTAATTTACCAGTCTTTCACCTCTGTAAATTAAACCTTCGTCCCACATTTTACGGAAAGTGGCATAGGCTCGGCGAATTATTTTATCATCCAGCGTAAAAGTGTAACGGCTCCAATCCACACCGCCGCCGAGTCGGCGGAATTGCTCCTCAAATCCTTTGCGATTATTGGCTACAAAATCCCAGATCTGTTGGTAAAGTTCTTCCCTGGTAAAATCGAAACGGCTCTTCCCTTCTGCAGCTAGTTTTTTCTCATAGACAGCTTGAGTTTCAAAACCGGCATGATCAGCACCTGGTAAAAAAAGCGTCCGCTTCCCTCTTTGCCGTTGATAACGGATGGCTATGTCTTGGAGGCTCATGGTTAGTGCGAAGCCGATATGGAGATTAGCATTGGCGTTGGGTGGTGGTACTACAATACTATAAGCTTCACCTTTATTTTTAGGGGTGAAAACGCCACTTTTTTCCCATAAGGCGTAAATATCAGCCTCATACTGACCAGGCTCATAAGCTTTTGGTAGCTTCATACGCCTATCATGATAACACCTCTTATGATGAATCGTAAACAGAGGTGGGATTATTGCTAATTAACCTTAAATTATGACTACCAAAAGGGGTGTGATTTGGGCGGCTACATACTTAAATTCGGCTGTATTTCAAGCGTGTAAGGATCAGCAATTGGTTGGTTATGTTTAACCTTGAAACAACCCAGTGTGGCAATCATCGCTCCGTTATCGGTACATAGCTTCGGATCGGTGTAGGCAATAGTAATCGGTAACCGTTCGGATAGTTGACGGCGCAGCTCCAGATTAGAAGCCACGCCTCCGGCGATGACTACCGAAGCCGGCTGAAATTCGTGATAAGCCTGAATTGTTTTATCGACGACCGTTTCCATGGCAATTCGTTGGAAACTAGCCGCAATGTTGGCTTTCTGAGCTTCAGACAGGCGTTTTGAGACGTCTTTGGATGGGAAGGTGAAACTTTCCCCGATTTCTTTTTGGGCTAGCCTTAGAACGGCTGTTTTTAGTCCAGAAAACGAAAAGTCATATTTGGCGTCCAGTTTGGCTTTAGGTAACGGATAAGCCAAAGCGTTGCCCTCCAAAGCTTTGGCACTGATACTGGGGCCGCCAGGGTAGGGTAGGCCGATAATTTTAGCGACCTTATCAAAAGCTTCGCCGAGAGCATCGTCATGGGTTTGGCCGAGTAAGGTGTAATCGAAGTGGTTCCGGAATAAAACTAATTGGCTATGCCCGCCGGATACGATCAGCGCCAGCATCGGGAAATTCGGCTGGTTTTTAGGTAAAGAATATTCGCTTAGTTCTGTATCTGTTAAGAAGTTAGCGTAGACATGGCCCTCCACATGGTTAATTGCATATAGCGGTTTATCATAGGCGATCGCCAGAGTCCGAGCTGTCAAAACGCCGATTAACAGGCTACCGCCTAAACCGGCTCCATAAGTTACGGCGATAGCGTCAATATCTTTCCAACCTAACGATGAATCCACAAAAGCTTGCTGAATAATTGGGATAATTACTTCAATATGGCTGCGGGCGGCGATCTCTGGGACAATCCCACCGAAGTTTACATGGAAGCTCGATGAACTAGCTACCGCACTGGATAGTAGGTAGTGTCCGTCTTGGACAACTGCCGCTGCCGTTTCATCACAACTCGTCTCTATACCTAAAACTTTCATCACCTTACAACATAGCACATACCGCCAATATTTATAGAGGTGTATGAATCTTTGCTCACTAGATATTCAGTCCGAGGCACCGTATACTCCAAGTAGGTTATGCGTGCATTCGTCAAGAAATTTATTCCCAAGAAGTTATTTCAAATAATAGAGCCTTATGGCCATCTTATTGAAGCGATTATCTTAAATTTACGCTATGGTTTTCCAGCAAGGCATTTAAAGGTGATTGGCGTTACCGGGACAAACGGCAAGACGACTACGGCTTATTTTATCTATCACATTCTCAGAAGAGCCGGTTACCGCGTCGGACTGATGACTACCGTAGCTTACGGCGTAGACGAAAATATCAAACCGCAAGTTCATCACATGACCAATGTGCCAGTTAAAGAGCTGATGCAGCGTCTCACGTGGATGAAGCGGCAGGGAATTGATTGGTTGGTACTGGAAACTACCAGCCATGCTTTAGCCCAAAACCGCATCTGGGGTGTACCTTATAGCGTGGCAGTAATGACTAACGTCACGCATGAGCATCTGGATTACCACCAGACATTTGAACGTTACCGGAGCGCTAAAGTAAAACTGTTCAAACTGGCAGCCCGTAATCATAGCGGGTTACGCACTGGCGTAGCCAACGCTGACGATCCATCTTGGAGATTTTTTACTGATGTAGTGCCGGTATTCGTTACTTACGGATTGGAACACGGTGAACTGCAAGCTACCAATATCCATCTAGACTCTTCGGGAAGCGACTATGAACTGAAGTATAAAGATATGCGCTTACCGATCAAAGTTAACATGCCCGGTAAATTTAATATCGAGAATTCGCTGGCCGCCGCTGCCACCGGAATAGTCATCGGTTTATCTGATAAGCAAATCATCAACGGTATCGCCGATCTAAAAAATGTTGAAGGGCGCATGACAACTATTGACGAAGGTCAGGATTTTACGGTGATCGTTGATTTTGCCCATACCCCCGATAGCTTCGAGAAGTTATTTAAAGATATCAAGTCGGTCGTTAAAGGTAAGCTGATTGTTATGTTCGGCAGTGCCGGTCGCCGCGATGAAACCAAACGAGCAGAGCAGGGTAGATTAGCCGGTGAATACGCTGATGAAGTAATTGTGACCGAGGAAGATGACCGCGATGTTGATGGACAGGTAATCATGGATCAAATAGCCGAGGGCGTCGAACGAACCGGCAAGATACGTGATAAGGACTTATTTTTGGTACACGACCGGACAGAAGCCATTAACTTTGCCATTCAACGGGCCCAGATCAATGACGTGGTCTTGTTACTAGGTAAGGGTCATGAAAAAACTATCGAACGATCCGGTGGCGAGCAACCCTGGGATGAATCACAAGTGGCACGTCAAGCTTTACAGCATAGACGTAGTATCTAGCTAGACGTTATCGAGAGTTAGACTAACGCAGCGAATATAGCCGCCGCCTTTGATCAGCTCCTGGATTTGAGGCGTATAGACTGTAAAACCATGGCTTTCAAGATCATGGCGCAGTTTAGGTGCATGGGAAGTCATAATGACCGATTGACCGGTCGATACCAGGTTGCAGGCGTATCTTTTTTGCGCTTCATGTCGAGAAACTTCAATGGTTTCAATGTCGAGCAAACGAATTTTGGCTTGGCTGGACGGCGTAAAGGCTTTAGGACACCATGCAATCAGACCCCGTTTAGTTTTGCTTGGAGCCCGCAGCACAGCCAGGGCTAAGTCAATATCATAGAAAAAACTATCCGGCCAACCAGTCACACGGTTTTTAGCAACCGGTCCCAGCCCGAAGATGCTACGTTTGGGAATTGTCTGAAGACTGATTACTTCGTAACCTAAAATATCAGCTACCAATTGATGTGCCTGGGGATCGGTCCGATAGGATGTTCCCATAAACAACAGGTTACCGCAGGGCAGAGCATCACCCTGACCGCTAAAACGAACCTCATCGGGTAATTTAATGATTCGTTTACCAAGGTCGCGCAAGACTTTTTCGGCGTAAGACTCTTCATTTTTTCGCTTGTTGGGTAGTCGCGACATTATGACCGTATCGCCTCGGCATAGTCCCCAATTAGCGGTGTAAACACCGTCTTGACAGGCCACCGGAGCCGAGACTTTTATAACCGTTACGCCAGCTTGTTCTAAGGTTTTTTGAATAGCGTCATGTTCATGAGCTGCCAAAGAGCGGTTAACTGGAATTCGGTTATCCATATAGGCGTTAATGGCATAAATGTCATCAAAGTATTCGGCGCCAGACATCAAGACGGTGCTGTTAATTAATGGTTTGGTCATGACCATAAATTATAGCTCACCTTCTTGACAGACTCGCTAAGACAACAGTATGATTAAAGTCAGAGTTGGCACTCTACTAACTAAAGTGCTAACAAACTGAGGGATCTACTCGTAAGAAAGGAGTCATAATATTGCTATGAGCGCAAAAATTAATCCACTTTCCGAATATGTAGTGGCAATTAGCGAAGAGCCGGAGACAAAAACCGCCAGCGGCTTATATTTGCCCGATAAGGCAGCTGAAAAGCCAAAAGTTGCCAAAGTTAAAGCAGTCGGTAAGGACGTTAAACAAGTAAAGATCGGTGATCGGATAGTTTATAAAAGTTACAGTACAACTGAGATTAAGGTTGATAACGAGGAATATATTTTGGTCAAAGAAGAAGATATCCTCGCGACCATTCAATAACGAAGGAGTAAAACGAGATGGCTAAGAAAGTTTTATATGATGAAATCGCCAGAAAGCGTCTGCTAGAAGGCGCTGAAATTTTATACAATGCCGTAAAGATGACCATGGGACCCAAGGGGCGAAATGTTGTCATCGACAAGTCTTACGGTGCACCAACTGTCACGCATGACGGCGTAGCGGTGGCAAAAGCCGTGGAACTGGGTGATGTTGACGATGAGACCTTAGGTTATAAGGTCGGCGCGGAACTTATTAAACAAGCCGCTTCCAAAATGAACGACGTGGCTGGTGACGGGACTACAACTGTCACTGTTTTGACATACCACATCCTCAGTGAAGCCAATAAATTAATTGCCGCTGGGCATAATCCGATGCTGCTTCGTAAAGGTCTGGAGTCGGCCGCTCTGCAAGTCATCGCCAAACTGGGGACGATGAGTGAAGATGTTGAGAATAAAAAGAACCGAGTAGCCGAAGTAGCTACCATTTCGGCTGGTGACCCCGATATTGGCAAACTGATTGCCGACGTGATGGCGGCTATCGGTAAAGACGGGGTAGTGACAGTAGAAGAGGGCCAAGGGTTGGCCATGGAAAGTGAAGTGGTGGAAGGATTTACCTTCGATCGAGGCTTCGTCAGTGCTTATATGGTAACCGATACCGGCCGGATGGAAGCAGTTTATGATAAGCCGGCTATTGTGATTACTGATAAAAAAATATCTAATATTGCCGAATTTCTGCCGTTGCTCGAAAAATTAGCTCAAGCCGGGAAAAAAGACTTAGTTTTGATTGCCGAAGATGTCGAAGGCGAAGCTTTAGCTACCTTAATTTTGAACCGTTTGAAAGGTGTATTTAATACTGTTGCCATTAAAGCTCCAGCCTTTGGCGACCGACGTAAAGATGCCCTCAATGATATTGCTATCCTAACGGGTGCTGAAGTCATTACTGAAGACCGCGGCATGACCTTTGAAAATGCCGAATTAGACGTTGTGGGCTCAGCTAGAAAAGTGATAGTGAACAAAGACCAAACCACCATTATTGAAGGCGGTGGTTCTTCAACTGAAGTTAATGCTCGCATTGATCAGATTAATAAACAGATTGAGGCTGCTACAAGCGAGTATGACAAGGAAAACCTTGAAAAACGACGCGCTTCCTTAAGCGGTAAAGTTGCGGTCATTAAAGTTGGTGGTGCAACCGAAACCGAAATTGAAGAAAAGAAGTTTCGGGTTGACGATGCCGTAGCTTCGGTTAAATCAGCCTTAAGCGAAGGTATTGTACCTGGTGGTGGAGTGACCCCCATTAACCTAACCAGTGCCATTGCTACCGATACCAAAGATGACACATCGGTAAGTGCTGGCCGTCAATTACTGGTTAAAGCCCTGGAACAGCCATTTCGCATTTTACTGACTAACGCTGGATTAAATGCTGACGAATGGTTACCTAAGGTTAAAAGTGCTAAAGAAGGTTTTGGTGTTGACGTTAATCACCCCGGTAAATTAGTTGATATGAAACTAAGTGGCATCGTTGACCCGACACGCGTTACCAAAGAAGCGGTGCTCAATGCCGTTAGTATTGCCGGTACGGCTATGACCATGGGTGCGCTAGTAGTTGAAATACCCAAAGAAGAAAAAGCCGGTCAGCCAGATATGGGCGGCGGCATGGGTATGATGTAAAATCATCACCCCCCAAAAAAAACAAATTTTTAATTCCGGATCGATAACATTCTAATATCAGTTTAAAGTAAAGTTCTTATGCTTTATATCTGTTGATAGCAGCGTTAAACTGTAGTTATGTGGCTATTTGGTAAAAAATCCAATCAGCAGTCCACTAAACCTGACGTACCACCCGAACTGCAACCTTTTTATCAGCAGGATGCGGACAGAAGGTTACTGATTCGACGTTTGATAGCTATCTTAGTTGTCGTCATTATAATTGCGGCGGTCGTATTTGGGAGCTTGTGGCTACACGCCAGAAATAACCATAATCATCTAAATATAGCATCGTCTCAGACTACCCAGTCTACTAAACACAAGCAAACTACCCCTAAAACTCAAACGACCACCCCACCGAGCAATCAAACCAGCTCTTCATCGACGCCTAGTTCAACGTCTAATTCCCCTACCACACCTAGTAATATTCCCAACACCGGTCCAGGTAGTGATATATATTGGATAGCACTAGCAGCCGCAGCGCTGGGTGCAGTTTTTTACCATATCCGCCAGGTTAGAACTCTAAATCTAAAATCAGGGAAAAAGTATTAACTGACTTTTTGTGAGTGAAAATAATTTATCTCGTTAATCACATCTAGTAGTGCTTGAGCCTGAGTTTTTTCATCGCTGATATCATTAGCGGCTTCGTAGGCGGCCGGTATCAGACTTTGGTCATCTGAAGCCTGGATCATCATCATATTAGTTCGGAAGCGTTCTTCGGGAGTTTGGTCCAAGTGGCCGACTAGCGGTTTAAGTTGTTGCAAGGCTTTTTGTTTAATACTTAATAAATCATCCAAATTATCGGTAGCAGGGACTGAGTTTCGTGAACTTGGTTCACTGGAATCATGTTGATTTGATGGGGGCGGTACGGGGACTATCTCATCTGTAGATGATGTAGTAGGTTCGGTTGGTTGACTAGTAGAATTATCGTCATTAGCCGGCGAACCCAGCATGCCGTCATCAACAGGTTCGGTTGCCGTATATCCTTGGTCATTATTTGTTTTTGAATTATCTTCCCCTACCCCAAACATTTGTTCCCCTCGACGTTAGTAATTAAACTATACTATATACAACTAGGATTAAAGCACAAGGATTAACATATGCTAGATGATCTTAAATACATTCACGAACGCGATGCGGCTGATGCTCTGGGAATTGCCGAAAAACAGTGCCAACAATTAAGCTATGACTTTCAAACTACGCAGGCAGAATTAGACGTCGACAATATCGTATTGGTAGGGATGGGCGGATCGGCGCTAGCTGGCTTAATCAGCCAAAGTTGGCCGACCTATTCCAAACCGTTTGAGCTGGTTCGTAATTATGATATCCCGGCATATGTGTCGCCTAGAACTTATTTCATTGCCAGTAGTTATTCCGGCGATACCGAAGAAACGCTGACAGCGCTGGCTCAGGCAGAAGCAAAAGGTGCTCAAATCGCCGTTATCGCCGATGGCGGTCAATTGGCGGAGATTGCTAAAGAGAAAAATTACCCCCTAGCTTTAATACCCAAAACCGAACAACCTCGCTACGCGGTGTTTTATAGTCTCAAAGCACTACTTTCACTTTTAGCAGCAGCTAAACTACTCAGCGCTGAATTACTCCAAGAGTTAACCGCCTGCGAAGGGCAACTAAAATCGGCAGTCAGCCAGTGGTTGCCAACAGTTCCGACCGCCTCTAACCCGGCCAAGAAGTTAGCTTTAGAGTGTATCGGCAAATCAGTCGTAATTTACGCCGGTCCAAAGCTGTTTCCGGCAGCCTATAAATGGAAAATCAGCTTTAACGAAAATGCCAAACAAATCGCCTGGGTTAATCAGTTCCCCGAATTTAATCACAATGAATTTATTGGCTGGAGCAAACAACCCGTCAATAAACCCTATACGATCATCGAGCTAAGAAGCAACTTAGAACATGAACGGATTCAAAAACGCTTTGTTACTTCTGAAAAACTGCTTTCCGGACTTTGGCCACACCCCTATATCGTTAACGCCGAAGGTCAATCATTAATCGAGCAGCTGCTTTGGACGATTATGTTTGGTGATTTTGTGACCCTTTACACAGCTTTGCTTAACGGTTTAAATCCGGCCCCGGTTGATCTGATCGAATCCTTCAAACGAGAACTGGCATAGAAGAGGCTAAATGGTGATATTACCTGACCTCAAGGGGCGGGTTGTTATAATAAATAGCGATATGCGTGGGCGTTTAGCTATGACTCCGTGGACCCAATTTGTGGCTGCGCTATTTTTGGCAACAATGGTCAGTATTGGGCTGCTGGCAGTTGACGATATTATTAACCGCAGTTTTGTCGAAAACTACCTGTTTATTAACTTATTACTGGCTTGGGTGCCTTTAGGTTTGGCCTTCTGGCTTCAAAAGTGCTTACAGCGCAAACTCTGGTCGAGCTGGGAAGGCCTAATCTTAAGTGCACTCTGGTTGATATTTCTGCCCAACACGTTTTACATGATTAGCGATTTTATTCATCTGGTAGAAGTTAATTCTCAGCAGTTGCTATACAGCGCGGTCATGTTCACTTCGTTTATCTATACCGGTGTACTGCTTGGTTTTAGTAGTTTATATATTATCCACCAGGAATTTAGGAAACGTTTTTCAGTCCGGTCGACAACTATAGCCATCGGCCTGATACTATTGAGCTGTAGTTTTGCGATCTATATCGGGCGGGATCTACGCTGGAATACCTGGGACATCGCCACTGATCCAGCTGGCCTGATATTTGAGATATCCACCCGATTATTGCATCCGTCGCAGTATCCTCAGGTCCTGTCAGTCATTACCCCGTTTTTTGTGCTATTAGCTAGTATGTATATGGTAGCGCAACGGGGTATGACACTCTTAAAACTGGATAAAGGATAACCTGATATACTGATGGCCATGAGGTCAGATCTTGAATCGGCTATAACCGAAACCTGTAAAACCTTATTTAACGTGGACGCTGTCGTCAAACTGTTCCGTCCGGATGAGCAGTTTGGCGATTATGCCACTAATATTGCTTTGCAGTTAGGAGTTAAACTGAACCGTCAGCCTCAAGAAATTGCCAATACTTTAGCGGCTAAATTACGCGAAAGTCTGCGTGACTCGGTATCTGAAGTAACTGTTGCAGCCCCGGGATTTATTAATTTACGCTTAAATGATCAGTGCTTAATTCAAAACGCTCAAAATCGGAAACCTTCAGTTGATTCCTCCGGTCAGATTGTTGTTATTGAAACCAATAACCCGAACCCGTTCAAAGACATTCATATTGGCCATGCCTTTAATTCGATCATTGCCGACACCCTAGCCAATCTGTTGGAAGCCGGGGGCGCCCAAACCCACCGAGTCAGTTATCACGGAGATGTCGGTCTACACGTCGGCAAATCGATGTGGGCCATATTGCGGTATCTTGACGGTGACGTGCACAAATTAGATCAAATAGCCGCGGCCGAAAGACCTAAGTTTCTAAGTGAAAAATACGCCGAAGGAGCGGCTGCTTATGAGCAGGATGATCTAGCAAAGCAAGAAATTGAGAAGCTCACCAGCGAATCCTTCAGCTTTAATGACCCGCTTTTTAAACAAGTTTATGATATCTGTAAAACCTGGAGTTTTAGTTATTTTGATCAGGTACTTGATAATTTAGGCTGCCAGAACGTAGAACGGCGTTATCTGGAAAGCGAAGCCGACAAAGCCGGACGGGAAGTTGTTGAACAACATCTGGGCGATATCTTTGAAAAATCCGACGGAGCGATTATTTTCCCTGGAGAAAAATACGGTGTACACACCCGGGTGTTTATCTCTAGCCGCAATACCACACTATATGAAGCCCGGGACTTAGGGTTAATCCAGTTAAAGCAGCGTGATTTTAATCCCCAAGCTAGCTATATTGTGACGGCCGCAGAACAAAAGGAATACTTTCAAGTTGTGCTTAAAGCGGCTGAATTGGCCTTGCCTAATCTGGCCGGTATTACTAAAAATATTCCAACCGGTATGGTGAAGCTGTCGACCGGTAAAATGAGTTCGCGCCAAGGAACGGCCGTCAATATCGGTTGGCTTTTGGAAGCGGTGGAAACGGCCTTGAAGGCGCGCGGGGCAGAAGAAAGTAGCCTGCACCCCGGTTTAGTGGCGGCGATAAGATACGCTTTTCTAAAAAACGGCATCGGTAGTGACGTTATTTTTGATATTAACGAGGCTATTAGTCTTGAAGGTAACAGCGGTATTTATCTTCAGTATGCCCATGTGCGAGCGCGAAGCATTATCAGTAAAAGCCAAATGCAACCGGCCGACTCGTTCAGTAATCTTGAACCTGATGAGCGTAGTTTATTACGAAAAATCACCGAATATCCGGATATTGCCAACCGGGCAATCACCGAATTAGCACCGCATCATATCTGTAACTATTTGTATGAGTTAGCCCAGTTATTTAATCATTTCTATGAGCACAATCGGGTTATCGGTAGCGAACGGGAAGCGTCACGTTTAGTATTAGTGGCTGATTATGCGCAGGTGCTTAAAGACGGGTTGGAACTGTTAGGTATTCCGGCTCCTCAACAGATGTAAATGAGGTATAATGCAGATTATGGCAGATAATAACATCCAATCACCAGCATCCTCAAACACTTCACAGAGCACCCGCCGGCAACGTGTCAAAGTTGTATCTAAGGGCTTAACCCAACCGGTCAGCGGTTTTACTGCTTTTTTGCGGCAAAACGCCATTGTCGGATTGGCTGTCGGGTTTGTGGTTGGTACCCAAGTTCAAGGTGTTGTTAAACAGCTCATAGCCAGCTTTATTGACCCGCTCTCGGCCTTATTGTTTGGCGGTGTGGCCCTCAGTACCCGAACCTTCACACTACATTTTAATCATCAGTACGCTAATTTTGGCTGGGGATCTTTTGTTTACGCATTAATGGATTTTATCTTCGTTTTAATAGTTATTTATGCCATTATCAAACTTTTCAAATTAGACAAATTAGACAAGCCGAAAAGTTAACAGGTAGTTTTAGCTTACCGACCATAAACTAGCTTGAAGGTAACTCTTAAGCTTGACCATCTAAAATATCCTGAAAAACGAGTCGGCTGATTTGTTGAATTAAATTAACCTGATCGTTATATTCATCTGTTGTACCGTCTTGGTTATTGGTGAATATTACTAATGCATATTGATGACCTTGATAATTAACTATCGCTGCGTCGTTTAAATATCCCCACAGTTGGCCGTATTTATGATAAACGGTTGCGGTTGGTGGCAGAACGGCCTGGATAAGATTAGTGGACGTAGTATTTGCCATATAACCTAGAAGTAATGACTGATCGGTATTGTCGAGTAATTTGCCACGATAAAACATAGCCAATAATTTAGCCATGTCTGATGATGTCATAGTATTGTACTCACCCCCAGTGAAGCTGGATAGACCAAGCTGATTGGCATAATTTTGCTGCTGGTCGCCTAAATAATTATCAATATCTGCCCAGGCATTATCGTCGCTGACCTCAATCATCTGCTGAATTAATTGCGTGGCAGCCGTACCATCAATCTGTTGATCTAAACTTGCCTGACCTTCCTCGACTTCATGGAGGTAATCGATAGCAGCCAGTATTTTGGCGGTGGAAGCTGCCTTAAATAGGGTAGTGGTCGCACCGGCTTCAAAATCTTGATTTGAGTTTAAATCGATAATACTGACAGCAGTGCTTAGACCATCAGGGTCGTCAGCGATAACACTATTAATCGAAGAAGTTACAGCTGTTGCATTGCTGCTTAAGACCGTCTTAGCGCTCTTAGTATCTGATGTTGAATTAGTCTTTTGGCTGTCCTTGGCTGAGACTTGCTCGAAACTTTTCAGAGTCACGGTTATTAAGACCAGAACTAACAAGATCACACCAAACCACTTCATGAGTTTCATAAAGTTAAGTTAGTTCAGAATAATTAGAATAAGCTGATAACCTAAATACTTATTAGATGTTAAAAATAACATTTCATATGATATCCCCCGGCATATTAAAATATATCTATGGCCACCGAGGATCAATGGAAAGCTAAATTAAATCACGAGCAGTATCGTATTTTGCGTGAGAAAAGAAATGAAGCACCTTTTAGCGGTGCACTATTGCATAATTACGCCACTGGAGATTACTTGTGTGCAGCTTGCCAGAATGTCGTTTTTCAAAGTGGCACCAAATTTGATTCTGGTACGGGATGGCCCAGTTTTTATGATGTTGCCAATCGGCGAGCCGTAAGACTAGTCGAAGATCTTAGTGAAGGGATGCACCGGGTTGAGGTGCAGTGCGCTGAGTGCGGTAGCCATCTCGGACACGTTTTTAATGACGCTCCTGATCAGCCAACTGGTATGCGCTTTTGTATTAATTCGGCGGCTTTACAGTTTAAGAAGCGAGACTAGTCTTGTCTTAATGTATATTTATCAGAGTGTTAAGATTGACGACAATACTTACTGCCCCAAGCCGCCATTTGCTCCAGAACCGGGATCAGGTCATGACCCTTTTGGGTTAAGGTGTATTCGACCCGCGGCGGGATTTCCGCAAAACTTTGTTTAGTAATAATACCCTGTGCCTCCAAATCATCCAGGCGTTTGGAGAGAGTTCGAGGGTTAATATTGCCTACCGATTTTTCTAAGACACAAAAGCGTTGCGACCCCTTGGTTAAATCGCGCAAAATTAGAGCCGTCCACTTGTTGCCGATAATTTCCATAGTGCCAGCAATACAGCCTATCCTAGGTTCGATCGCCTTTTTTGTTGCCTGATTGGTATCAAATAATTTCATACTTTACAAAATATAGTATTATGCATATATTAAATAGTATACAAAGTATACTATAAAGAGGAAGCATATGAAAGTACAAATAATTATCGGCAGCACCAGACCTAACCGTGTTACACACCGAGTAGCCAAGTGGGTGGCAAAAGAGGCTCAAAACTTGTCTGATACAACGGTTGAGTTGGTTGATCTAGCGGATTATCCATTGCCGCTTCTAGATGAACCGCTTTCACCGCAATTTAATCCCAATCGCCAACCGAATGCAGTTACTAAAAAATGGCTGGCTAAAATCGCCGACAGCGATGCTTACGTTTTAGTTACGCCGGAATATAACCGATCATATTCGGCCGTTCTGAAAAATGCGCTTGATTATATCGATTATCAATTCGCTAAAAAGCCGGTTGCTCTTGTCTCTCATGGTTCAACCGGCGGCGCCCAGGCTATCGGGCACTTGCGAGGAGTACTGCCAGGATTACAGGCAGTAACCATACCGCGAGCCACCTTTGTCATCGGCCGAGCTGCTGAATTAATCAGCGAAGCTGGACTTTTACAAGAAGACCTCCGAAAGGCTGCTTACGGACCGCAAAGCGCACTGAAAGCGATGCTTGAAGATCTGAAGTGGTATAGCGATGCTTTGGCTAAAGCCAGAGGTTAATCTTAGTATTACGCTATAATCAGACTAATGTTTGATAAGCATGCCATCCCGACTAGATTACTGTGGGTTGATCTGGAAACTACCGGTTTAGATCCGCAAAAAGATGTCATTCTAGAAGTGGTGGCACTAGTCACGGATTTCAATTTTAAAATACTGGCAAGCTATAAAGCCTTAATAAAGCAAGATCAAAAAACTGTTGAACAGCGCATGCAACTAAATAATTGGTGGGAAAAATATCCCAAGAATCGGAAATTATTTTTACGGAGCATCAAAAACGGTGTCCCATTAAAGCAGGCGGAACAAGATCTCATTAAATTAATTGATCAGTATTTTAAGGCAGAACCGGCGATCCTGGCCGGAAATTCTATTCATTACGACCGGACATATATCAGGCATTGGTGGCCGGCACTTAATCAAAAATTACACTACCGAATGTTAGATGTCACTACTCTTAAAATTATCATGCAGGGCAAATATGGCATAGATTTCAAAGGCAAAGAAACTCACCGTGCTTTAGACGATATCCAAGAATCAATTACCGAACTGCGTTATTACCTGAAATGGTTGAGAAAAGACTGTGACAAAAATCAATCGTAACACTTTAAGTAGTAAAAATTTACACTAACACTTAGCACTTTCACCCCTAAAATATAGCCTACAACTTATTAATAAGGGGGTAAAAATGCTTAGTATTCGAAATATCAACCCCATGGTTAGAGCAATTGCAACCATGGGAGCTATAGCCGCTTTAGTTGGCGGCGTGACGTTCGCGCAGTTGACATCAAATACAGTGGCACTAACTTCAAACTCTATTGATAGTGCCACAGCAACTCTACAAATTAGTAATGACAATTCAACGTATAGCAACAGTGCTACCGGCTTTACGTTCTCCGGGGTAGTGCCAGGCGGTGCGGCTTCGCCAAATCAAACATTTTATTTAAAAAATACAGGATCTACGGATTTAACTCTTAGTTCATCCATAACCGCGTTACCAACTTGGAGTGGGACGGTTAACAATAGTTTAGTGCGCCTAAATGTGACTTGTACTTCGTTAATTGCGGGCGGTCCAACCATAGCGCTTCTTAACCCAGGCAATGATACGATGACGCTCTATAACACCGGAGATACTTTTACTAATAGTGGAGTAATCAAATCCGGAGATGTTGACCAATGTACCATTAATGTATCAATGGATTCTGGTGCGTTTACGGGCAGTGGGGTTACCCAAACTAATACCTTTGACCTAGATATGTCTGGCACATCATCATAAAAATAGAAAATTTAATATAGCTAACTAATTTAAGCGAGTTAGATGAATATACTTAGACGGTTCTCAACAAGTTTAAGTGTAGTGATACTGGTGGTAAGTTGTGGTGCTTTATTGCTTTTTGGATGGTCAGGTACGGGCTGGAAGGCCCTGATTGTTCCAACCGCTAGCATGCGCCCGGCTATACCACCAGGCTCATTAATACTGACGCATCGGGTATCCACAGCTTCGCTAGAAGTTGGGGATATTATTACCTATGTTAACCCGCTTAATCCTAAGACAACCATTTCGCATAGGATTATTCGGGAATATTTAATTGGCAATAAGGTACCCGCCTTCATTACGAAAGGTGATGCCAATAAAAGCCCTGATAGGCCTTTAACTGCATCAAGTGTAGTTGGCAAAGTTATCTGGCATATTCCTAATGTTGGTTCTTGGTTACTATTTATAAAGCGACCAATCGTCATATTGCCGGTAATATATCTCGCGGCTTTAATATTGATGATTGAAGAAGTGCGGCGATTAAGCGATTATCTAAAACTTCGACAACCATATCGTATATTGGGTTATCGAAGATATCTTCAGCATCAAACCGGTATAGCCCAGAGATTTACATTCGGAGTTATAATGAGCATTTTTTCTCTGGTTTTAATCGGATCATTTACTGGGTCAACAGCATTGGCGTCGATCAAAAGCAACCCAGTGTCACTGACTGGTAATAAAATCTCAGCGGTTGCCGCTAATCAATGCTCGGAAAATAATAACTCGGTAATTATTAATAATAACTCTAGTCAAACGGCGACTTCCGGTAGCGCTAGCGGAGGAAATGCCAGTAGTGGCAGTGTCAGCAATCAGAACTCTACCAATGTCAACGTCTCGATTAGCAATTCAAATTGTTCGTAAAAAACTAAAAAATAAGCGGTGTCGTTTTATAATGAAGGCCATGAATCAGGCTGAAGTTGAAAAATATGTTTTGAGTTTCCCAAACGCCGTCCGTGAATATCCTTTTGGCGAAGGTCTGGCAGTCTATAAAGTTGGCGGTGAAATTTTTGCCATTATTAAAGAAGGCAAAAACCCAGTCCAGATCAGCTTAAAATGTGACCCCCTGTTATCAAAAGTGTTGCGCCAAAGATATGAAAGCGTCATGCCCGGTGACCATCTTCATAAAAAATACTGGAATACGCTTGTATTAAGCGGCCAGTTGAACTGGCAAGAGGTACAGGACCTAATTCGCCATTCCCACGATTTGGTGGTGGCCCAATTAACTCCCAAAATCAGTTAGTTGTAAGTTTATTCGGTTTGGTTACTTTGCTGCAGTAATAATTGAGCTTGGTTATAGGCGGTGCTCAGTAGTTGTCTTTCGGTCATACTGCTGGTTTTCGGGTATGCCTGCTGTAGGGAATGTTCGTAAGTCGTTAGTTCAGATTTTGCAATTGTTAGATAGGTTTGATCGTAAGTCCCGTTATTTTTAGCAGTAAGAAGCGTTGAATCGGTTCCGGAGTTACGGGTGGCCTGTAAAACACTGCTGCTGGGGCTGCTACCCAAACCGTGCAAGAAATTTATAAAGGCCTGTTGTTCGGTTAATAAGCTAAGCTCGGTAGTGATAGCAAAATTTTGAGTCGGCTGTTCGGTAGCGACTTGCGACGCCGCCAATGAAACGCGCGCCATTTCGTTTTGTTGTTGAGTGATGGAAACTAAAGGAGTGGTGGCTGTACCGCCGGAACTAGTTATTAAGGCCACTAAAATCCAAATGATAATAATCAAGAAAATACCGCCGGCACCAGCTACCATCAGCCGAGTTTTAAGCGAGGAATTATTGATTGAAAATAGCTGGTTCGGATGTCGGTGCTTCCCGTAATTGACGATAAAATCATAATTATCAGGGTTTGGTCCCGCGGGAGTATTACCGTAGGGTTGTAATGGGGGCATAGCCATATTTAATCATAAGCATTGTAACTGTGCCAAAATTGCCGACAATTACTTGAGACCCAAAAGAGTAAATGGCGTACAATATTTCTACAATGGATGCAATGGACGAGATCAGGACTCGATTGAGTATCGAGGATGTTATCAGTGAGTATGTCCAGCTGAAACGATCAGGCCGCAATTGGCGCGGTCTAAGCCCCTTTACAAACGAAAAGACACCGAGCTTCATGGTTAGCCCGGAGAAGCAAATTTGGCATGACTTTTCATCTGGAAAAGGCGGCAATATGTTCAGCTTTGTCATGGAGATGGAAGGGTTGGACTTTAAAGGAGCACTCGAACTATTAGCCCGTAAAGCCGGCATTGATCTGGAACAGTTTCGCCAACCCGATCGCGGTTTTGGGCCCAATAAGGCTCGATTACACGAGCTACTGGAATGGAGTGCTAAATTTTATCAACACCATTTGACTAAATATCGGCCCGCTTTGGATTATGTTTTTCAAGAACGTAAGTTTACTCGAGAAACTGTTTTAACTTGGAAAATCGGATACGCACCAAGAGGCGGTAATGAACTAACGGCATTCTTAAAGAGCAAGGGCTTTAATGATGCGGAAATCAAACAAGCCGGACTGAGTACCCAGCGATACCGGGATTCAGCTGATATGTTCCGTGATCGCTTAATGATTCCGCTGCAAGATTCGTTTGGAGCAATTATCGGCTTTACCGCTCGCATTCTTGGAGATAATCCCAATGCTCCAAAATATATCAATACTCCCCAAACGGTGCTTTACGACAAATCGCGTCACGTTTACGGTTTGCATCTGGCTAAAGAAGCTATCCGAAAAAATAATTTCGCCGTTTTTACCGAAGGCAACCTAGACGTTATCGCCAGTCACCAAGCCGGTGTCCATCAGGTAGTGGCCGTTGCCGGAACGGCTATGACCGAGCAACATCTTAAAATTACAAGTCGGCTAACCGGCGATATCAGGCTTTGTTTTGATAATGATAAGGCCGGCTTAGCGGCTACCGAAAGAGCTATCCCGATTGCCAGCAAAATCGGTATTTCGCTAAGTATTATTGATATCCCCCAAGGTAAAGACCCTGATGAGTTAATCCGTCAGAATCCGGAACTCTGGCAAACCGCCATAACCAAACATAGCTATGCGCTTGACTGGCTGATGAAGCGTTATCAGCAGCTAATAGATATTCAGAGTGCACCAGGCAAGCGCCAATATACTGATGTTTTGCTGCCGCTAGTTCGCCGTTTACAAGATAGCGTCGAACAAGATCATTATCTTAATTTAATTGCTTCAACGATCGGCATCAGCCACGAGGCGATAGTTACCAAACTGCATGCCGGTCCGGATAGTAAGGTGCTGCGAAAACCGATCCGCAACCAGCCGGTACTTCCAAGTGCCGAACTAGTTGAATACGGCAAGCTTCAGGATCATCTTCTGGCGCTGGCGCTTAAAGTGCCCAGTTTACGCGACCAGATTAAATTCATTACTGCCGACATGTTATTGAGCGATGAAGCCAAAAAACTACTGGAAATTATTAAAACTAACCCTGATCTGAAAGAGGATGACGCCAACAGATTGAAATCGATTACCGAATATGTTAAAATCTTAGAATTAGAGTATGAAGAGCTCTACCAGGATGTCGAGCTACCCGAACTGGGATATGAAGCTACTCGACTACAGACTAGACTGGTTGAAGTTTACGTGAAAACTCAAAAGCAAAAATTAGCTGCACAATTAGACACGGCCAACGAAGCCCAAACTGCTCCGTTGTTAAAACAGGTTAAACAGCTCGATTTATTACTCAATCAAGTGACAGAAGGAGTTTAAGGATGCCCAACAACAAACCGGTAGAAGTTAAATCCAAAGAAGAATTAGAGGCGGTTAAAACCCGTCTTGCTGAACAGGCTAAAAAAGACGGCCATATCGGTCAAAAAGAGATATTACTAGCCATTCCCGAAGTACCGGAAAATGCTGAACTACTCGACAAACTTTATACCGAACTAGCTGATGCTAATGTGGAAGTAACTTTAGCTGAACCCGACGCCGAGAACTTTAGTGATGAATGGATACTGGAAGAAGAGGAAGAAGAAGCTGTCACTCCAGAAGCCTCCGGTTATTTGGACGATGATATTGCCGATGATTCGGTTAGGTTGTATTTAAGAGAAATCGGTAAAATCCCATTGCTTACGGCCGAGGAAGAATTAGAACTAGCTAAACGGGTTTCTTCCGGCGATAAAATTGCCAAAGATAAAATGGCTGAAGCCAATATGCGTTTGGTAGTATCGATTGCCAAGCGTTATGTCGGCCGAGGATTGGATCTGCTTGATTTAATTCAAGAAGGCAACACCGGACTACTTAGAGCTGTTGAAAAATTTGACCCCAATAAGGGATTTAAATTCTCCACTTATGCGACCTGGTGGATCCGACAAGCCATTACCCGGGCTATTGCCGATCAAGCCCGCACTATCCGTATCCCGGTCCATATGGTTGAAACTATTAATAAACTGCTCCGGACTCAGCGCCGTTTGACTCAAAAACTTAACCGCGAACCGACTAACGAAGAAATTGCCAAAGAAATGGAAATCGACGTCGATAAAGTCGAACATATCATGAAAATCAAGCAAGATATCTCCAGCCTCGATGCTTCAATCCGCGACGACGAGGATGACTCGGTTTTAGCTGATTTTATCGAAGACGAAGATACCGTTACTCCTGAAGAGTCGGCTACCAGTCAGCTGCTTAAAGAGCAGGTCAAAGACATGCTGAATGCCTTGACTGAGCGCGAACAGAAAATTATCAAGCTGCGTTTTGGTCTAGAAGACGGCAAAAGTCACACCCTCGAAGAAGTTGGGCAGGAGTTTGCGGTGACTCGTGAACGGATACGCCAGATTGAAGCAAAAGCCTTAGCCAAACTGCGCAAGCATCGCGACGCCAAAAAACTGCACGACTACATTAAAGGTTAATTACTAAATCCTGGCCGTTGAGGTTTTACCGTGAACTTCCCGGTGAAGTTTAATCACGGCTAGGCGGGTGTGCTTACGGGTATGCCGTTGGAATAAACGGATGCCCAGATAAATCGTGGCCGCTCCGATAGCCGTCAGCCAATCGGCCAAGTTTAACGATCCGGTATGGAAAAATGACTGGATGACGGGGTTGTAGAGGATATTGAGTAGGCAAAATAGCGATATACCAAAAGCAATCAGCAGCTTTTTGTTAGACCATAGAAATTTGGTGAACAAGCTGTTGTGCTTATCGGCTCTGACAAGCAGCAAATTCATAAATTGGCAGAGCACGATTGTTACAAAGGCCAAAGTGACAGCTTGGGCATACAAACTGCTGCTGGAATCGATGTATGCCGGACTTAATCCTCTGCGGGTAAAAAATAACAAAAAATTAATGTAAGCCAAAACGGCCGATAAAAAGCCAAACAAGATAAACTCCCTCACGGCCGCATTGTTAATGACGTGATCTTTATAACGGCTAGGGTGATTATGCATTAAATTGCCCAGCGGTTTATCCCAGCTGAGAGCCGAGAGCGGGAAGACTTGGATAAGGGCATTCATAGCTAATACCTGGATGGCCGTAATCGCCATTGGAACATGAAACATTACTTGACCGACCAAACTAAATAGCACGGCGAAAAATAGGCTGCAGTTATCGGTCAAAGCACAGCCGATAGTCTTTTTGAGGTTATTGAAAGTAATTCGTCCCTGTTCAATGGCCGAAACCAGGGCGCTGATATGATTGTCGAGCAGTGTAATTTCAGCGGCATCGTTTGTAGCATCGGTACTAGTTTTAGCTAAGGCGACGCCGATATCGGCCTGTTTGAGAGCCGGCAGATCAATCAAACTTTCGCCGGTGACTGTCACGATTTGGCCGCTGGCTCTGGCGATCTCAACAATTCGCAGTTTATCTTCAGCGGTAGCTCGGGAAAAGATGACGCCGCCGCCATCGATAAGTTGCATAATCTGGCTATCTGATAAGGCCGCCAATTCGTCGGCAGTCACCACTTTAACCTGGTTTTGGTGGGCTGCCAGGTGGGCTTTAACTGCTAAGGCTTTAGCACTAGCCGGATAATCACTGGTGATTACAGAAACCTGGATATATGCCCGTTGTGCGGTGGATATAGCCGCCGGAACAGCTTCGCCCAGCGGATCGTTAACGCTAATCATGCCTAAGAAAATTAGATTTTGTTCGGCTTCGCTAAAATCCAGTTTTTCCAGATTAGTAGAAACCGGCAGGATACGGTAGGCTAAAGCAATATTATCCAGACCGTTTTGCTCTTCGGTTTCTTGATAATGACTGAAATAGCTTTGATCGGCAGTGGTCAAACGCCGGACATGGCCGTGATCCCAAAGTTTGGTACTGTGTTCCAGCACCACCTCGGGCGCGCCCCTAACAAAAACCATGACTTGATCACCTGAACGTCTGACTGAACTCATCAGCTGACGGCTGGCATCGTAAGGGAATTCCCGTAATTCGGGATAGGTCAGGGGTAATCTCTCGGTGTTTAGCCCGGCCTTACGGGCTACGGTTAAAATAGCCCCTTCGACCGGCTCGCCAATCACATACCAGTCCTGGTGCTGGGCATCGGGTTGGCTGACCTTGGCATTACAAGCCAGTACTCCGGTAGTAAAAAAGAGCGTCATGGCTTCCAAGGCTTGATTGGTAAGCGGTTTTTGCTGATCGTTTAAGATAAATCCGCTAGGTTCATAACCAGTACCGCTAGTCCGATAAGGCGTGCGTCCGATCAGTAGCTGATTGACGGTCATTACCTTATTCGACAGCAGGCTGGATTTATCAGTCAGGATAATATTAGTCGCACCGAGTGTTTCTAGAGCTGCCAGCTGATTAACTGAGACCCGAGATTTAACTAAACTGCGGGCGGTTTGAGTCAAGCTAAAAAAGAGCTCGGCAAACAGGCCGCTGGGGAAGATAGCTACGCCGAATGCTATGGCAAATAGTAAGGCCGTTTTCAGTCCTAGATTGGCTTGCCAGGCTACTACGGCCAGGATAGCCGCTAAAACCAATGAACCTTGGAAAAGACGAACGGTCAGCTGCTTCATCTCAGCTTGCCAGGACGATGTATTACCGGGCATGATCTGACATAGCGAAGCCACCCGGCCAAGTTCAGTGTGCATTCCGGCGCCGATAACAATGCCGTGAGCTTTGCCGCTAGCTACCGTGGTCCCCATGAAAACCAAATTATGCCGGTTGGGCAGCGGCACGGCGACCGACAAAGCATGGGCAAACTTACGACAGGGGCCATACTCGCCGGTTAATGCATAATCGTTCGTACTAAGTTCGACTTCATCTAAAATGCGTAAATCAGCCGGTACTAGGTCGCCCTCTTCGATAACCACGATATCGCCTAAGACCAGTTTGGCGGAATCGATTGTTTTGGTGTCGCCGTTACGGATGACTTTGGCCCGGGGCGAAATTAAATCATCCAATTTTTCAAATAAGGTTTCCGCTTTCTGATCCTTGTTAAAACCAAGAATCATAATTACAAGGGAAATGAGGATTAGCAAAAAAGCGGTTTGGCTAGCTTGTAAATAGACAGCCCCGACAGTACTGATCAGAAAAACAATAACCATTATATTTTTGAATTGGCTGAAAAAGGTCTCTAGCGCGGAGTGATGACGGACCTGATATAACAAATTCGGTCCCAGTTGGTCATAGCGGCGAGCAGCTTCGGCATTAGTTAGCCCCATCTTATGGCTCCGCAATTCAGCAATAACATCCGCCGGCAACATCCGGTAGTAATTTAAACGCCTATCTGATCCCACCGTATTCATCTTCAGGCTCATTATACACTTTGGGATAGCCTGTTGCGCGAGGTTTAAATAGAGCCGTTTAGGTGACTGAGCTATACTAAATAATATGAATGAGCCATCAGAGAAGCGTAAGAAGTTTGTCATTATTGATGGCAAAAGTGTTTTTTACCGCGGCTATTACGCCATGCCGAATTTAACCACCAAAGAAGGCATCCCAACCGGAGGAGTATTCGGTTTTGCTACCATGGCACTAGAAGTTCTGCGCCGATTGAAACCAGATTATGTGGCAGTTGCTTGGGACAAGCCCAAAACCAATATCCGCCGCCGGCTGAAGTTATACCCGGAATATAAAGCTGGCCGCAAATCGCCGCCGCCGGATTTTTATGAGCAGGTTCCGATTCTTCAGGAACTGCTGAAAGCTTTCGGCTGGCCGCTATACGAAATGGATGATTACGAATCCGATGATCTGATGGGGACATTGGCCGTTCAGGCTACTAAAAAAAAGATTGAAACTTTGCTGGTCACCAGTGATCTGGACATGCTACAGCTGGTTGATCCTTATGTGCATGTCTATGTTTTAAAACACGGGCTGAGTAATATCGATCTGTATTCGCCGGAAAGTTTTACCGCTAAATACGGTCTGAAAGCTGAACAATTTTTAGATTTTAAAGCCCTTAAGGGTGATTCTTCAGACAATATACCGGGTGTTCCCGGGATCGGCGAAAAAACGGCCATGGAACTGCTGCTGCAGTTTAAAACCCTTGACGGAGTCTATGACAATCTGGCGCTGATTAAACAATCGGTCCGCGATAAATTAGTTGCCGGTAAAAAACTCGCTCAGCTGAGTAAAGAATTAGCCCGGATTTGGACGGATGCGCCCTTGAAGCTTAATTTAACAGAAGTCGACGGCAGTAAAATCCAGCCGGCTAAGTTACAGGAGCTGTTACAGAAATTGGAGTTTCGCACCCTGGCTCGCCAATTGCCGGAAATTATGCAAGTAGCGATTTCTAATCATAACGAGACGCTGGCTAAAAGCGAGCATCATTTGCCGGTCGGTAAATGCGAGGTCATCGATAGCGACTCCAAACTAGCCGCACATAAACTCAAAGACATTGCGCAACTTTACGTTTACTCCTGGTCAAAAGGGGAGCACGGCAACGGTCCTTTGATGCTTTTACTAAGTCCAGACGGGTTAACGGTTTACGCCCTTGATCTGAAACGGCTTGACCCCAAAAAGGTCATTAGTTTACTGCAGACGGCACCGCCGCTGATCGGGCACGACGTTAAAGCAACACTCGAAGTACTGCTGGCCTTAGGTAGCGCTAAACTGCCGGCAGTTGCTCACGATGTGCTCATAGGCGCTTTTATTTTAAATTCATTACGCCGCGAACAAACCCTGACCGATTTAGCGGAAGCAGATTTGAAATATCAAGGGCCGGCTTTTGAAAATCTTGAGCCGTCACAATATGTTACCCGGGCGCCAGAAATTATAGCTGTCATTAAGACGCTATACGAACAGCAGCTCAAAGAGCTTCACTCCATTCCGAAATTAACCGATCTGGCCCGAGATATCGAATGGCCGGTTATACCGGTACTGGCCCGGATGGAATACGAAGGTATTCAGCTGGATACGGCCTATTTAAAGCAAATGGCCGGGGAAATTAATAAAGATATTGCCAGTATTGAACGGCAAATCTATGTTCAAGCCGGCGAAGTATTTAATATCGGCAGCCCCAACCAGTTAGCCGACATTTTATTTAACAAATTGCATTTAGGTCTGTCCACCGCCGGGATTAAAAAGGGTAAAACCGGTTACAGTACTGCCGCCAGCGAGCTGGATAAGCTCAAAGGCCAACACCCGATTATTGAATTAATCAGCCAGTGGCGGGAAGTCACTAAACTGAAAAATACTTATGTCGATACTCTGCCGCTTTTAGTTGATAAAAAATCCCGGCTCCATACCACTTTCAATCTGACAATTGCGCAAACCGGACGGCTTTCCAGTACCGACCCCAATCTGCAAAATATTCCGGTCCGAACCGATCTGGGCCGAAAAATTAGAACTGCCTTTGTGGCTGGGCCGGGCTATAAACTGGTTAGCGCTGACTATAGCCAGTTTGAGCTGAGGCTCAGTGCGGCTATGAGCCAAGATAAGCAGCTGATCGATATGTTTAATCGGGATGTTGATATCCACTCCGCGACCGCGGCTTTAGTCTACGGCCGTCAGCTAGAAGACGTCACCAAACAAATGCGCCGGACCGCCAAAATAGTTAATTTCGGCATTTTATACGGTATGAGCCCGCACGGTTTGTCGGTAGCCACTGGCATGACTTACGAGCAGTCCCAACGTTTCATAACCGAATATATGGCTATCCGTAAACCGTTGATCGCCTACCTTGATAACTTAAAAGAGCGGGCCCTTAAAGACGGATACGTGGAAACGCTTTTCGGACGCCGCCGGCCGATGCCGGATATTCATTCGTCTAATTATGCCGTCCGGGCTGCTGCCGAAAGGGCCGCCATGAATATGCCGATTCAAGGAACGGAAGCGGACCTGATGAAATTAGCTATGACCAAGATCGATAAGCAATTGACGGAGTTAGACAGCAATTGCCGCATGTTACTGCAGATTCATGATTCTATTTTGGTGGAATGTCCGGAGAAATATGCCGACAAAGTGGCCGGCTTACTGAAACTGACAATGGAAAACATCTATCCTCAACTGCCCATTAAGTTAACTGTCGATACCAGTATGGGCAATAATTGGGGCGAGTTGTAAGAATGACCAGAGCGATCATCTTTGATTGCTACGGAGTGTTAGTAACGGACGGGTTGTTACCGTTTATCGATAAATATTTTGATGGTCATATCAAAAACAAACAGCAAGCACTAGCTTTAATTGCCGATGTTGACCGGGGCCAGCTCAGCCAAACTGATTTCAATCATCAATTAGCTACTCTGGCGGGCCTAAGTGAGGTGGCAGTTGAAAGCGAGATATTACAGCATCGGCCAAATCAACCGTTACTTGACTACATTAAAATCTCCCTCAAGCCTAGGTATAAAATCGGCGTGCTATCTAACGCCGGCAGTAATCGGCTCAATGAATTGCTGGGTGACGACCATGTTTCGCTGTTTGATTCGGTCACTTTATCTTACGAATCGGGCTTTATTAAACCGGATCCGGGGGCATTTGCCACAGCTGCCAACCGCCTTGGTGTCAAACCGTCAGGATGCATTTTTATTGACGATCAAGCTAGGCACTGTGCTGGTGCCCGCACCATCGGCATGCCAGCTATTCTTTATCGGTCGTTTGATCAAATGAAAAACGACTTAGGACAATTATTAGATAATAACTAATCTTTGATAGTCGGCCGCCGCCGGTTGCGCAGCTTAACCACCCGACCGCCTTTAGCTCGAGACAGCCGCCAGGCTAGAATAATCACCCAAATAGATAACAAGCAGGATATTAAGTTTGTCAGCCGTTCGAGTATGTTAGTCGCGTGTTGGGTATCGTATAAGAAAATAAAAGCTGCGATTATTTCCGAGGCGATTAAGAATTTGGCTAACCGGCTGCTACGACGCTCTTGAGCGGCATAACCTAACACCAGCAAAAACCCCAGCGCGAAAATAATTAAGATAATTAAAACCAGCGACACTAATGTATTACTGATACAAGCACCGTTTACACCGCTAGTACAGCCGGCAACTATCGAGATGATGGTATTTAAAAAGCTTAAACTGCTGGTTACGATAAATTGCACCATTGTGCCGATGCCGGTTTCATAACGTAAACGCATAAGCACTATTGTAGCGAAAAATTGCTCCGCGCATAGTTGCAAAAATAGTAATTTATGATATCATAATAATCGTTTATAGAGAGTTTTGAGAAATGACACGTTATATAATCGGTTTTTTACTGGCTGTCGGTTTGATTATTATTGTGATAATTCTGATTATTCACGCCCTGAGTGGTACTCCCCAGCAGCCGCTTAACTTAAATAGCTATGTCAATTCTGGCGCAACCGTTCAATATACTATCGATTCGCCGGTATCCGCCGAGACAACCCATCATGACATTATTATCAATGTCGGTAGTGCTCAGTCCTCAATTGAAGTCACTCAAGGATATGAGGGTCAAGTTGTCACTCTCAATACTTATCCAATGAGTACCAATGCCTATGCTGTCTTTCTGAAAGCTTTGGCTCTAAATGGTTTTACTAACGGCAACAATAACCCGGCTTTAAGCGATGAACGCGGTCATTGTGCCTTAGGCGACCGCTATATCTTCCAAGTGATTAATAGTAATAGCAGCAATCTGGAACGTTATTGGTATTCATCTTGTGGAACCGGCACGTTTCAGGGAGATGTATCGGTGATTCAGCAGCTATTTATTGATCAGATACCGGATTACAGTACGGTCACTGCCAATATTACGCTGTAATTTTGGTTATTTTGTGCGAAGGACAATCCGTTTATCTGTTTGGGCAATGGCTTGTAATTGCGGAATTTGATAACGGAGAGTACTGGTTAGGGCGGCACTCGGGGTGATAATAATCAGATCGTGACCGCGAACGAGCGCTTCCACGCTAACCTGATATTTATCCTGAACGTATTTTTTAATCGCCACCGCTTCCTGGGGATCACTAAAATCCTTTTGACTTAATATAGATGAGAGTGATTCGGTCATAGTCTTATTCTAACAGGTATAATAGAGTGTACTATGCCCGAATTACCAGAGGTGGAAACGGTGTGTATTGGTCTGAACCGGCTTCTGTCTGGTTTGGTTTTTAAATCCGTTGACGTGCTTAATTCCAAAAGTTTTATCCAAGAAGCTGGTTTTAAAAAATCATTTCTGATCGGAGCTTCGGTTTTAGGCGTTAAACGCCGAGCCAAGGTTATATTAATCGCACTGTCTAATCGGTACTCGCTGGTAATTCATTTGAAAATGACTGGCCAATTGGTGTTTCAAGGCCAAACAGTTCGCTTCGGAGCCGGGCATCCGACTGATTCACTGGTCGGTCAACTGCCGGATAAATCTACCCGGATAATCTTTAGTTTCGTTGACGGCAGCCGGCTGTTTTTTAACGATCAGCGGAAATTCGGCTGGATAAGGCTACTGCCGACGCTAGAAATACCTAATATTAATTTCATCCAAAAACTGGGCCCAGAACCGCTGGAGCCGGAATTTACTTGGCAGATTTTCAAGCACCAACTGCAAAGGCGGGTAAAATCAAATATTAAAGCGGTGCTTCTTGATCAAACAGTCATCGCTGGGGTAGGGAATATCTATGCCGACGAATCATTATGGGAGGCTAAGATACACCCCGAAACGCTGGTTAATCAGCTGACTGATAAGCATATCCAAACGCTGCAGTTGTCTTTAGTTAAAATACTGCAGATTGGTATTGATAAAGGCGGTTCTACCGATCGTAACTACGTTGACGCTGAAGGGCGAAAAGGCAGTTATTTGCAATTTGCCAAGGTTTTTCGGCGCAACGGCCAAGCCTGCCCCCGCTGCGGCACCGAAATTATAAAAATTAGGGTTGCCGGAAGAGGAACACATCTTTGTCCGCATTGCCAAAAACGGCCTCGGAATCTATCGAAATGATCATTAAAATCTGCCTAACCAAGAAAACTCAGTTTTTCACTTATAATTAAGGCGATGATTACCACGCTAACTGGAGCAAACGGGTTTGCGATAAGATCAGAACTAGATAATCTAGTAGCTGCTTTTATTGCCAGTTATGGGGATATTGCCGTTGAACGGCTTGAGGGACAAGAAGTCGAGTTTGACCGAATAAGAGAAAGCCTTCAAAGTACGCCTTTTTTAGCAGATAAAAAACTAGTCGTCATCACTAACGCCAGCGCCAACCAACGGTTTGTTGAACAAGCCGAGAAACTGTTGCGTGAGCTTCCGGAAACAACCGATCTCATCTTAGTGGAACCGACTCTGGATAAACGGCTGACTTATGCCAAGTTTCTAAAAGCAAACTCGGCTTTCCATGAATTAAACGAATTAGATGAAAACTACCTGGCGAGGTGGATGATCGATTTAGTTAAAGCAAAAGACGGCACTTTAAGTTCGGCGGACGCCCGTCTGCTGATTGAGCGCATCGGTATGAATCAACAATACCTGGCTAATGAAATCGAAAAGCTGCTGCTCTATAATCCGCAAATCACCCAAAGCTCGATCAACTTATTAACCGAACAAACGCCGCAAAGTACCATCTTTGAACTGCTGGATGCCGCTTTCAGCGCTCACCCTGAACAGGCTATGGCTATCTACCGCGAACAGCGTGAGCAAAAGATTGAGCCAGCCCAAATAATCGCCATGCTGACTTGGCAGTTACGGGTTATGGCTATCATTAAAACGGCCGGTGACCGCTCCACCGAAGCGATTATCAAAGATTCTAAACTTAATCCTTACACCGTCCGCAAATGTCAAAAAGCCGCTTCCTTAATCAGTTTTGTTCGTTTAAAACAATTAATTACTGATCTAGTAGCCATAGATATGCGCTCCAAACTCGAAAACATCGATTTAGACGAAGCACTACAGCTATTCTTAATTAAGATTACTTCTTAGATGGCGATGAACGTTTCTTGGCAGCTGGTTTTTTAGTGGTAGTCGTTTTCTTAACGGTGGTTTTCTTGACAACTTTTTTAGCAGTCGATTTCTTGCCGGCAGCCGTATTAGTGGAAGCAGTTTTGGCTTTAGCGGCTAATTGTTTTTTCATCCGAGCTGCCTTATTTTTGGAAATTAATCTTTTCTTAACGGCGGTATCAATCGCACTTTGAGCGCTGCTTAATGAATCTGAAGACATTTTTTTAATGAAAAGTTTAATTGTACTTCGAATCGCGCGTTTGGTTTTACTATTACGAATAGTAGCTTTACGGGCGGTTCGAACTCGCTTTTTAGCAGATTTAATAATGGGCATAACTTTCCTTCGAGTTTAATCTGATTTCCAAGTGACTATAACAGATTAGCGCCCATCTTGTAAAGCAAATTGCCCGACTAATCGACCGCTTATGGACAAGTGTAATTATTTGTGTTAAGCTCACGCTAAAGGTTAAAATAAACAAGTATGGAAAACGCAGAACAGCAAGTTATTGAACGCTTGAAACAGGCTCGTAATATCTTAGTGACCGTTCGGAATAATCCCAATGTCGATTTGCTTAGCTCCTGTATCGGGCTGGCCCTCGGGTTGGATAAAATGGAGAAACACGTGGCCGCTGTTTTTAGCGGTGAAGTGCCGAGTACTTTGGAATTTTTAAAGCCCGAAGAAACTATTGAGCAAAACCCAGACAGTTTGCGAGATTTTATAATTGCCTTAGATAAATCCAAAGCTGATAAACTGCGCTACAAAGTCGAAGATAAAGTAGTTCGCATTTTTATAACGCCATATAAAACTAGCCTAAGCCAAGAAGATTTAGAATTTAGCCAGGGTGATTTTAATGTTGACGCTGTCATCGCACTAGGGGCGCATGAGCAGCAAGAACTTGACCAAGCTATCACTACCCACGGCCGAATCCTGCATGACGCCACAGTTATTTGTATCAATAACACCGCCAACGGCAACCTCGGGTCAATCAATTGGCAAGATACCAGTGCCAGTTCAGTGTCTGAGCTAGTTACCATGCTGCTCAAAGATCTGGACAAAAGCGTCCTAGACGAGCAAATTGCGACCGCACTACTAACCGGGATTGTGGCCGAGACAGCCCGGTTTAGTAACGAAAAAACTACGCCTAGAACTATGAGTTTAGCTGGGGACTTAATGTCAGCCGGGGCCAACCAGCAATTAGTTGCCACCCAATTAGAAGAGGGAGGTGACTTAAAGACTGCACAGCCCAATACTAACCCAACCGATAACCAATCATCTGCTACTCCAAGCCCCGCCGGCGAATTGCCAAAACCCGAAGATGGAACATTGGAAATTAGTCACCAATTACCTGAAGTACCGGCTCAGCCCGGTCCAGCCTCTGAAGTTCCGGACCGGGATATGTTGAATATTCCGGAGCCCCCGAAAATCTCGGGCGTATATAGTACATCGACCAACGATAACCCGTTCAGTGCCGAGTTGGAAAAGGAAAATGATGATGATACTCCGACCGCCGGACACGATTATCTGATTGATGAACCAGCAGTGCCTGGCAGTATACCGTCAACGAGTAGCCGGGTACAGCCGAGTAATGCTAATCCGTTCGATCTACCGCCCCAAGAACCTACCGAACCGTTAATGTCGCAAGCAGGTGTAAGTCCGACGGCTCAATTTGGTCAGCCGACCGAATTACCCGAGCCACCTTTACCAACATCTTCTCCCGCCTCGCCAGCCAATAACCCATTTGCCCCCGCAGCTCCGTACTCACCGGCAGCACCGTTAACATCTGCTAGTGATACCGAAACGCTGGAAAAAATCGAACAAGATGTGCATAGTCCGCACTTAAATGAAGAACAGGTCACAGCCAAAACTGATGTGGATAATGCCCGGCAGGATGTACTTCAAGCCCTGCAAAGCAGTAAAGAACCCCTAAAACCGGTTGACTCACTCGGTGCCAGCCCACTAGGCAGTCCGTTACATGCTGATCAGGACCCAACTACGGCTCTCCATCATCATGAAGTGGAAATCGACCAAGACGGTAATTTAACGACTAAAAAAATTACTCCACCAAGCGAACTAGTCCCCCCGGAAGATGACAGTAATATTAACGGTAATCCGCCGCTAGATATGCCTTTACCCCCTGAAGTCCCGGGGCAGCCTCCGATGCCGCCAGCCGCTCCTAATGATTCCACCCCGCCTCCGACCGTACCGCCGCCATTCATGCCGCCACATAACTTTTAGTGACAATTTATAACTGATATCTTGCTAACTTTAGTACAATTGCTAGCATGCAAGGTGTTTTATTAGTCGATAAGCCCAAAGGCTGGACCTCTTTTGATGTGGTTAATTATGTACGCAAGCTACTTGCTCAAGCCTTAAGTGTAAAGCCCAAAACCCTGAAAGTCGGACATACCGGCACTCTCGACCCGCTAGCCAGCGGATTATTAATTGTGCTGATCGGATCTCATTATACCCGCCGGGCTCAGGAACTTAGTCATCTGGATAAAACGTACGATGTTTACGCCCGTCTCGGCCAGACCAGTTCTACAGGTGACGAGGAAGGCGAAAAGCAGCTAATCAGTGACCGGGTACCGTCAACCAATGAGATCAGTGCAGTGCTCCAAAATTTTAGCGGCGAGCTGCAGCAAACCCCGCCGATTTATTCGGCCATTAAAGTTCAGGGGCAACGGGCTTATCAGCTGGCTAGGGCCGGCCAGTCAGTCAGCTTAGAGCCGCGGACCGTTAAGATTTATCAGAACAAATTAATCAGTTATCAGTATCCGTTAGTTCATTTTCAAAGCACGGTCAGTAGCGGTACCTATATCAGGTCACTGGTTGAAGATATCGGACGGCAGCTGCAAACCGGAGCCTATTTAGCTGACTTATGCCGCACAAATATCGGGCAATTTACTCTTAAAAATGCCGTGACTGTACAAAATATTCATCCAGAACAACTGGCTAGCCAGCTGGTCACCCTCGATTGAATACTTTATTATCTCAATAGCTATCTTGTGGACTTCGGTAGCTTCTGGTATAATGTGCCCAACATGATAACACGTGAGAAAAAACAGGCTGCTATTGCTGGAGTTCAGGCTCATAAAACAGATACCGGCGGATCTGCTAATCAAGCAGCAATGGCTACTGAGCGCATCAAAGAATTAACCGAGCATCTGAAAGTCCATAAAAAAGATTTTGCCGCCCGACGCGGGTTACTGCAATTGGTCGGTCAACGCCGTCGCCATCTGAAATACATCGCCACTCGCAATAGCCAAACCTATCTTGAGCTGATTAAAAAACTAGGTATTCGTCGCTAACAGCGCATAGACCAGCCCCCTCAATAACCGAGGACGCCAGCTTGTGCACTTTAAAACATCGATTATTTTAATGTGCTCGTAAATAGAGCTACAGATATACCAGCCGATATTATTAAGCACAAGGATAGCTGGATATTTGCACTCTGCTTACGAGGACAAAAATACCACTCTGATGTAGTAGAAAGGTCAGAAATAACCTTATGGGACAGACAATTAACCCTTCAGGTAAATCAATCATAAAAATTAAAACCGAATTTTGCGGTCGACCCTTGACGCTTGAAGTCGGGCGACTCGGTTTCCGCAGTTCAGCTGCGGTCATGGCCAGTTATGGCGATACCGTTGTTTTAGGTACGGTCATGGTCGGCAATACCGCCGCCACCGGGATGGATTATTTTCCGCTGAGTATCGATTATGAAGAACGATTTTATGCCGCCGGCAAGATTAGCGGCAGCCGTTATATTAAACGGGAAGGTCGTCCGTCAGACGAAGCCATCCTGACCGGGCGTATTATCGACCGGCCGATCCGTCCGCTCTGGCCGAAAGGTTATCGCAATGAAGTGCAAGCTATTGCCACTGTTTTAAGTTGCGATCCTGACTTTCGTCCGGACGTTATCGCCATGATCGCCGTGAGTGCGGCCTTAATGCTGACCGGAGCGCCATTTGAAGGACCGGTTGCCGGTGTCCGCGTCGGCCTAAAAGACGGCAAACTGACCGCTTTTATGTCTAGCGATGAGCTAGCCAGCAGTTCGCTTGATTTAGTTGTAGCTGGTACCGAGCAGGCCATTACCATGGTCGAAGCCGGAGCCAAAGAAGTCAGTGAAGATCAAATTGCCGAGGCCCTCGAATTTGCTTATAAAGCAATTCAGCCGGCCATAGCTTTGCAACAAGAATTAGTGAAAAAAGTCGGCGTCACGCCTCAGGTATATGAGCTGGAGCTGATCGATAGCGACATTCAGCAGCGGGTAGAAACCTGGCTCGAAGGACGCCTCGGAACCGGCTTGCGAGCACCTTATCCGGAACGAAACGATCTGCTTAGGGATCTACAGGCCGCTATGTTTAGTCACTTTGAAGAAGAAATCGGTCCGGAATTTTCTGAAGTTAAATCAAAATATGCAGAAGCCTTTACCATGGCAGTCCATAAGGACGTACGCCAGGGAATTATCAAAGACGGTATCCGTCCCGACGGACGAGCCCTGACCGATGTCCGGCCGCTATCCAGCGAAGTCGGAGTTCTGCCGCGGGCCCACGGGTCCAGTATATTTACCCGCGGCCTAACCCAGGCTCTGAATATCGTGACCTTGGCACCTCCTTCATACGCTCAATTAGTCGACACCATGGAACATAGTGGCGAACGGCGTTATATGCATCATTACAACGCTCCGGGTTATACCGTCGGTGAGGTCCGTCGGCTGGGCAGTCCCGGCAGGCGCGAAATCGGTCACGGCTATTTAGCGGAACGGGCTTTACTGCCGGTTATGCCTGACGAAACGGTTTTTCCTTATACTGTCCGGTCGGTTACGGAAATCATGAGCCAAAACGGCTCAACCAGTATGGCCGCCACCTGCTCCAGTTGTCTGGCACTGATGGATGCCGGAGTACCGATCAAAGCCCCGGTCAGTGGGATTGCCATGGGCTTAATCATGGATGATAAAAAAACCTTTATCTTAAGTGATTTAGCGGATGCCGAAGACTTTGCTGGCGATATGGATTTTAAAGTTGCCGGCACCAAAGACGGTATTACGGCCCTGCAAATGGATATGAAAGTCCACGGTTTACCGGTAGAGATACTGAAAAAAGCCTTACTTCAAGCCAAAGAAGGCCGGGCTTTGATTCTCAAGCATATGCTTACTACTCTGGAAAAACCGCGCGATGAACTTAGTCCTTATGCGCCTCGAGTCGAGTCGATTCACATCAATCCGGAAAAGATCCGTGAAGTTATCGGTAAAGGCGGCGAGACGATTAATAAAATCATTGCCGCTACCGGAGCCGAAATTGATATTAAAGATGACGGCACGGTCTTAATTGCCAGTCCTGATAAAAAATCAATCGACGGGGCCATTCAATTTATCCAAACTCTGACTGCCGAACCGGAAGTTGGTAAGATTTACCAAAATTGCCGAGTAGTTAGTGTTCTGGATTTCGGGGTATTTGTAGAGATACTGCCAGGCAAAGAAGGTCTGGTTCATGTCAGTGAAATGCAAGACAGCCGAGTCAACAAACCGAGTGACATACTCAAAGAAGGTGATCACGTAGACGTCAAACTGGTGGCGGTCGATGACCGTGGCCGGCTGGTTTTAAGTATGAAAGCTGCTCAACACGAGCTTCAAGACAAGAAGTAGGGTGAATAAACCAAGAGACATGTCGTTAAAGTGTTTAACAACTTAGGAATAGCCGATGCAGGTACGTTCAATATTGGTTAACATTTCTAAATGGCATCAGACAGCTGGGGGTCTAAGTGTTTTTGCGGCCGCCGAGCTGCTATTGGCCTACGGTTTTGCCTCACTGGCTATCGACCGCGGCAGCTGGTGGTGGTACGGCTTAATGCTGATTACTTTTATCGGAACACTGCGAAATTTCATCAGACTAATACGGAAAATATTCCATGTCCACCAATCAACAAAAGCTTGACCTGGTTCAAGCCAAAATCATCAGCGATCAGATCTGTCCGGAACTGGCCAAAAGCGCCATCCAGCTGGTTTTTGGCGACGGTAATCCGCAGGCAGAACTGATGTTTGTCGGCGAAGCGCCCGGTAAAAACGAAGACGAACAAGGTAAGCCGTTTGTCGGTGCGGCCGGCCGTTTTCTAAATGAAATGCTGGGGATGATCGGCTTAAAGCGAGAGGATGTCTATATTACCAACATCGTTAAATACCGACCGCCGAACAATCGGGAACCTGAACCGACCGAAAAGCGGGCTTTTTTACCCTATTTACAAGCTCAATTAGAAATCATTAAACCGAAAGTCTTAATTACCCTTGGCAGTCATAGCCTAAGCTGTTTTATACCAGACATCGCTATCAGCTTATGCCATGGCCAGCCCAAACGAATACGTCTTAATTTTAAACCGGAGAAATCAACCGCTGCAAAAGCGGATAAAGGTTATCCGTTGGTCATACTACCGCTTTTTCACCCGGCTGCTGCTTTATATAACGGCGGGATGCGTCAGACTCTGATCGACGATTTTGCCAAAATCCCAGCAGTCCTTAAACAAGCTTCTAACGCTACATAAAACATTAATATTAGATAACTCAAGGAGAACTAATGAACCCAAACAACAATCACAATTTTAACCAACCGCCCAGACCGGGGAATAATCTGCCGACTATGCCATCCCAGCCGCATTTAAGTACGTCGCGGGGTCAAGCCGTCAGGGCCCAAAAGAAATCACAAATGGATGCCCAACGCATCGCCGATCAATATACGGCGGCAATCCCACAACCAGATACTCAGCGCCGGGCTAATCTTATCGACGACCGCCCCCGGCTGAAGATTATCGGCTTAGGCGGAATGGACGGCGGCGGATCAAAGAATATGCTTCTCGTCGAATATCAGGACGATGCCGTAGTTTTAGACTGCGGTAATGATTTGGGTGTCGATTTACCCGGCATTAATTACGGTATTGCCGATACGACTTATCTCGAACAGATCAAACATAAGCTGCGTGCCTATATTATTACGCACGGCCATCTAGATCATATCGGCGGTTTGCCGCACATCGTTCCGCGTATCCCGGCGCCGATTTACGGCTCCCGGTTTACTATCGGCATGATTCAAAAAGTATTTGAAGGCTTTAGCCTGCCGTTTCCCGAAGGTTTCCAGCTGCGTACCATCATCATGAATGAAGAAACCCATGAACGGCTAAAAATCGGTCCGTTTTTTGTCGAACTGGTCCGAGTGACTCACTCCATTCCTGGCAGTACCAGTGTCATCTTAGATACCCCGGTCGGCCGGATCATTAATACTGGCGACTTTCGTCTGGACCCCAATCCGTTAGATCATGAGCGTAGCGACACCGATCGCTTAAAGCAGCTCGGTAACGAAGGGGTACTGCTATTAATGTCAGACAGTACGACTTCCGAGCGGGCTGGCCGAACACCGTCGGAAAGCACCATTGAACCAACCTTTATTGATTTAATGGGTAAATGTCCTGGCCGTGTCTTTATTGCCATCTTCTCAACAAACATCAACCGCATTCAGATGGTTGTTAATGCGGCTACCCATCACGGACGCAAAATTGCCATGGATGGGCGAAGCATGATGAGTACCCTTGAAGTGGCAGTCAAACTGGGCATGATTCGAATCCCGAAGGGTACTTTCGTACCAATTGCCAGCGTCGCTAACTTACGTGATGACGAAGTTGTAGTCGTCTGTACCGGATCACAAGGCGAACCCAGCTCAGCACTGCAGCGCATGTCGACTGGTGATCACAAACACATCAAGCTAAAAGACCAGGATTCAGTTATTTTATCGAGTACGCCAATTCCAGAAAGCGGCAACGATAAATTAATTGGCGACATGGTCGATCAGTTAATGAAAATGGGAGTCCATGTTTATCGTCATACCACGCATGATTTAGACGGCTGCGGACCGCTGCACGTTTCTGGTCACGCCAGTTTGGATGAATACGGCGAAATGATCGATATGATTAAGCCGAAGTTCTTTGTGCCGATTTATGGTGCCTTCCGGGCTAAAAAATATCATATAGAAGAGGCTGTCCGGCGCGGCATACCACGGGCCAATTGTCTGAATGCCGGCAATGGTCAAATCATTGCTTTAACTCCCGATAAAATGGAGATGATCGGGGAGGTGCCGCACGGTACCATTTTAGTCGATGAAACCAGTGCCATCGTTTCTAACGTCGTGGTTAAAGACCGGGTACTGCTCAGTGAGGAAGGGCTGGTAGCCGTAGTTCTGACGATCGATAAACGAACCGGCAATTTACTAACCAGTCCGGACATTATCAGTCGCGGATTTATCTATATGCGCGACAATGAAGATCTGATGAACGGGCTGCGCACCGAACTGCGCCGAGCCACCCAACAGCGCTTTAAGCGAGTGGATTTGGATCGGTTTAAGGTTGAGCTGAAGGATCATGTCACTCATTATTTGTTTGACCAAACCCAGCGCAGCCCGATTGTCATCCCGGTAGTCAATGTCATTGGAGCTAAGGGTGAAGTAAGTACCAGCTCAAATGGTAACGGTAATACGAAGTCGGGAGAAGAGATTGTAGCGGAGCAGGAGCGGCGTTTCCAAGAGATGCGCGCTCGATTACTGACCCAAGATCCAAGGGTTGATTAAAGTAATCTTAGCAGGTCGGTGATAAGCGTCAGCTTTTTGACAACTGATGTAAAATTTGCTATAATATTGTTACAATTAACTAATTAACCAGATACCTCATCGGTTTTAAGCTACCTAGACCATAAGAAGTAACGAGGGTATAATCGAGGAAGCTATGGCAGTTAAAAATAAAAGACGTCCTAAGAAAAAACTAACGGTTTTAAACGATAACGAAGAAAAATCACCGTTTAAGGCGTTAGCTGTCGGTACATTACTGTGTTTGCTGGCTATATTTTTGCTGCTCGGCGGCTTTAACAGCGGCGGACCTTTACCGGTTAATTTATTTCATGCTGGCTATGTTGTTTTTGGTTGGGCCGCTTATTTAGTCCCGGTAGCCTTAGTCTATTGGGGAGTGGTGTTATTCGTCAGCGAAGAACATAACCTTTCATTGTCTAAATTTGCCGGTATGGCCTGTATTTTAATTTTTTCGGCCAGCCTGCTATATGTTGGGTTTGTAACAAAACTAATTAGTGGTATCTGGCAGGGGGGTCATGGCGGGGTCATCGGCAAAATTTTAGGTACCGGCACCTTAAGTGTTCTGGATAAACTGCCGGCGACCTTTTTATTTCTAGTACTAACTATCCTGGCCATATTTTTTGCTTTCGGTATCACGCCGAAAGTACTGGCGCGTTTCTTTAGATTGTTTATCCATCAAAAAAATGAAGAAGATGAAGCTAATGATTTGGCTGCCTTAAAAGCCAAAGCTGACGGCTTTAAGCTAAATGAAGGTGTGCCGATTGTCCATCACGATGCCCAACATATGGCCGAGTTAAGAAACGCCACGCAGAAATTAGTGCCGGCTACCCAACAGGGAGCCCTTACAACCACTGGCGATCCGGACTGGCAATTTCCGAGTATCAGTTTGCTCGATCAAAAACAAGATAAAGCCGACGCCGGCAATATTAATACCAATGCCGCAATCATTCGGGATACCTTAGCCAATTTCAATATTGAAGTCGAAATGGAAGGGGCCAATGTCGGGCCCCGGCTGACTCAGTACACCTTAAAACCGCCAGCCGGCATCAAACTAGGTCGGATCACTGCGCTGGATAATAATTTAGCACTAGATTTGGCGGCTCATTCCATTCGGATTGAGGCTCCGATTCCCGGCAAACGGGCGGTTGGTATCGAAGTGCCTAATTTAAAGGCCGCTACCGTTCGCTTAAGTTCCATTTTTGCTTCTCATGAGTGGCAGTACCTAACCAGTCCGCTGGGTTTTGCGATCGGTAAAGACATATCCGGCGCACCAATTGTGGCTGATCTGGATACTATGCCGCATCTCATGATCGCCGGGCAAACCGGCGCCGGCAAGTCAGTTATGATCAATGCCGTATTAACTAGTTTGTTATTTAGAAATTCGCCGTCTGATTTAAAGCTGATTCTAGTTGACCCGAAGCAAGTCGAACTCAAGCCTTATGATGATATTCCGCACCTACTGGCCCCGGTCATTACCGAACCGGAAAAGTGCATCAGCGCCTTAAAGTGGGCGACTGTTGAAATGGAGCGTCGTTACCGGGCCTTATCGGAGGTCGGGAAACGCAATATTAGAGAATACAACGCCCTCAAAAGAGAAGAAGGTATGCCTTATATCGTTATTGTCATCGATGAGCTGGCAGAGTTAATGATGCTGGCCGCCCGCGATGTTGAAGCGCTGGTCGTCCGGATTGCTCAAAAAGCCCGAGCTGTGGGTATCCATTTAGTAATTGCCACCCAACGACCGAGTGTTGACGTGATTACCGGACTAATCAAGGCCAATTTCCCGGCCCGTATTGCCTTTACTACAGCTTCACAAGTTGATTCTCGGACGATTATCGATCAAGTCGGCGCTGAAAAACTGCTTGGCCAAGGCGATATGTTACTGCTCACTGCTGAAATGGCTAAACCAAAGCGTGTCCAAGGCGCTTTTATTGGTGAAGAAGAAACTACCAGAGTGACCGATTTCATCCGCGCCCAGCGTCCGCCGCAGTATAACGATGAAGTGGTCAGTCAGCAGGTCACCCTCAATGGCCGGGGTAGTGTCGTGACCGATTATGGTACTTATGACGCTGATGATGACATGTTTAAAGATGCTGTCCGCTGTGTGATTGAAGGACGAAAAGCCAGTACTAGCTTATTGCAAAGGCGCCTGCGGATCGGCTATGGTCGGGCCGCTCGTTTAATTGAAGCCATGGAAGAGCAGGGAATAGTTGGACCGGCCGACGGCTCGCGTCCCCGAGAAGTATTAGTCGGAAGCATGGATGCCGTATTTGGTAGTAATGGTACTGCGTCAGAGTCGGATGACTCATCAAGTGACGACATCTATTCAGAGTTATAGCTCCGTTGTTCATAATACAAAACAATTTTCTTGAGAGTTTGACGAAACTTGCTTATGCTATGTGTATAAAATAAGTCCCAAAAAACGAGCAGGTGACGGAGACAAACCATAAACATTGGCAAATAGATAAATGGGCTGGCTACTGCTTAGTAATTAAAGTCGATCAACCAGCAAAGGCGAGCAATAAACTTCTATCTAAATTTGATAGAAGTTTTTTAATTATTAAAGATATCGAGTCTAGAACATGACTCGATCAACTGAACATTTAATGCCGACGCCAGTTGACGATTTATATGGTATTCCACTCCCATTGCATCCTGAGTCAACTTGGCCAGCTAAAACACGCGTTGCAGTGACGAGTAAATCGCCCGAAGAAGACTGGCACCACGCTTTTCATCCCAGAGCAGATGTCGTTAATCTTGATCCGATTGCCGGGCTGGCCCTGAGAACCTGCCGACAACAATGGGGCGATTATAGGTTGCATCACAATCGATACCACCATTTTTTTCGTGGTCCGGACCTACCGAGTAATATGCAACCAGAAGATATTTTTACCAGGGTAGTGTGGGCGACGATCGGCGTAATTCCAGACCAAGCAATTAATTTTGATCCCGACGGTTATCCTGAATTGTTACCGCTAACTCCAAATCAGCGAACCATGATGCTAAAATGCGGGAAAATTTGTGTCGAACGTACCAAACCAGTCAGAGTTTTTTTACTAGCCTATGCCGCCTTACATGGCCAGCCTGCCGTTACTGATGTGGATATTGGTAAATTCCTGGACACCAAAGATAGGGCAACTAAAGATGCGCTTTGTTCTAAATTAATTGAATTAGCTTGTCAGGCCGCCACTCAACCGCTTCGAGAAAAATATGAACTTGCCGAAAAACGACGGCTAGTACCGCGTCGGCAGCAAGATATCGGTAGTGTAGTCTGTGGCACGTTAATCCCGCACGATTTTTCGGTAGTGAATTACTATAGTGAGCCACTCTTGGAAGAACTGTTTACGGTCTCTTGATTAACAGAGGTAAATAAGTTACAATGAGCCCATATTAACTCAGCTGGTGACTATCAGGTACGCCGGCATTAACCAAAGGAGATTATCTTGAATCAATACGAAATTGCCGTGTTGTATCATCCTGATCTGGAGATCGATCTGGAGAAGGCTAGTAAACGCGTCGAAAAATTATTTAGCGACAACGGCGGTAAAGTTACCAACGTCGATAATTGGGGCAAGCGAAAATTAGCTTATCCTATTAAAGGCAATGAACACGCTATCTATCTTTTCTATAGTGTCGAATTTCCATCAACTAACCTACAAAAAGTTGAGAACACTTTAAATATCACCGATGAGGTCATTCGCTTTTTAATTACAAAGCCGGATCTGAAGGCGATTGCTAAAGCTGACGCCGAAAAAGCTAAGCTGCTAGCCAAACATGCTGAGGCCGAAGAAGAGGATGTTAGTGATAATGAAGAAGATAGCGATGAGCAGTAAGCAAGCGTACAATCGATTAAGAATGGAGGAGAGAGACAGTGGCAAAAGGATTTAATAAAGTTATCCTGATGGGTAATCTGACGCGTGATCCAGAAACACGCACCACACCAAACGGTCAGAATGTAACTAGTTTTACGTTGGCCGTCAATCGTACTTGGCGCGGCCAAGACGGTACATCTCAAGAGAGTGTTAGCTATATTGATTGTGTAGCTTGGGGTAAAGCGGGCGATGTGATTGCCCAGTACCTTCAGAAAGGCCGGGCCTTCTTAGTTAGTGGCCATTTAGACCAGAGAAGCTGGGAAGATAAGGAAAGCGGTCAAAAGCGCTCAAAAATCGAAGTTATTGTCGAAGATTTTAACTTTGTCGATAGCCGGGGAGCGGCACCGACAACGACAACCGATCAACCTAAGCCGACCAAATCAGACACCGATGTGGTGATTGAAGATATTGGTGATGAGCCGATTAATCTGGACGACATACCTTTTTAATTGATCTAGGGACAGAAAGAAAGGAGTTAATTTAACTATGGCGAAAATTTTTAAACCTAAAACCGATGTTGCTTTTTTTGACTACAAAGACTTTAAGACTTTACAGCGCTACATTGATACTTACGGACAAATTGAGGCTCGCAAAAAAACCGGCCTGAACGAAAGTCAGCAGCGCCACTTAGCGCGGGCCATTAAACGCGCCCGGCATATCGGGCTGTTACCGTTTGTAACTAGTAATTAGAAGACTTTAGATACTAATATTTTCAGTAAACGGATGTATTGGAGTAGATAATTATTATTTTTACGCCCCAATTTAGGTAATTTACATGACCCAATCATCACCTTATCTAATGGCTAAAAGCCTTGAACAAACTATCACCAGTATCTTAGCTGGGATTGATGTTTATAGTCTGGACCGGCCAGCAGCTAAGGGTGTTGGGACGATTAAAAAACAATTAATTGAATCCCGGTTGCAAGTCCGCGATTACGAATTATCCGAAACCAGGGAAGAGCAGCTAAAGCATCAGAAAATTGCCCGAAAAAGACTAGAAGAAATCAGAAATAGTATATTAACTCTTAGTGAGTACAATATTTTTAACCCGGTTGACGTAGCTCAGCTATCGGCTCAAGTCGAAATGATAGCCGAACGATTAGAGTAAGGAGAAGAACATGGCGTTAAGTATTACCGATCTTAAAAAAGGAACTATTTTTCAGCTTGAAGGCATCCCCTACCGAGTAGTGGAATATTCGCAAAAAGTCATGGGGCGGGGCGGTTCCATCGTCAATGTCCGTATTAAAAGTTTGCTCGACGGACGGGTACTGCCTAAAACATTCAAGGGCAATGAACAATTAGAAGCCGCCAACATTACCAATCAAAATGTTCAATATCTTTATAACGACGGAAAAATATTTTTCTTTATGAACCAAACCAGCTTTGAACAGTTTACCGTTCCGACCGAACTGATCGGCGATAGCGCCGGTTTTATTAAAGAAGGCGATATCGTTAATCTGCAGTTTTTTGCCGGTAATCCAATCAATGTGGATTTGCCCAAAAACGTGCCGTTATCAGTAGTCCATACCGAAGCGGCCGTGAAAGGCGATACCAGTACGGCCGTGACTAAAAATGCCACTCTGGAGACCGGAATAACCATTAAGGTGCCGGCTTTTATCAAAACCGGAGACGTTATATCAGTCGATACCACTACCAGTGCTTACCGTGAGCGGGTGAAGGGCTGATGTGCAAGTTGGCGACCGTTTAATTTGTATCTTTATTGAGCCCGTTCAACCAGGTTTGCGTTTTGTCGAGTGGCCCCTGCATATAACCCTTATTCCGTGGTTTAGAGCTAAATTATCCTCAGATGAACTAGCCGAAGCTATTAGGCAAAAACTGCAAGCGGTTAACTCCTTTACGTTGACCGTCTCTGAAGATGCGCATTTTGGCTACCGAGGCCAAAAAATAGTCAGTCTGATTCAACTTCCCAGCCCGCTAGAGGCTATTGCACTAAAACTGCGTCAAATATTAAAAACCCAAAAGGCCTGGTTGGTAGACGAATCCACCAAAGCGGTTTTTAGTTTTCGACCTCATATTACAGTGCAAGGGAACAAACGCTTATCTAAGGGCGACAGTTTTATGTGTCATATGGTAGCGATCGTTGAACAAAAAGGTGATTATAAAGAAGTGGTAGCGGAAGTTGAGTTAAAAAATGGCTAGAATGCGATTAGCCCGCGTGATGATCTTACGCAGCTTAGTGACGTCCAGGCGTCAGGCCGAAAGTTTAATTAAACTCGGTGCCGTTAAAATTAATAACCGGATTATCATCGATCCTAACAGTCTAGTAAACGATTCCGACCGCATTGAAATTGAAACTGCCGAGCGCTATGTGAGCCGAGCCGCTCTCAAACTAGCCAGTGTCGTTTCTAAAATGAAACTTGAATTTAGGGATAAGCGGGTCTTAGACGTCGGCAGTTCCACCGGCGGCTTTACTGATTACGCCCTGCAACACGGCGCCAAGTCAGTAGTGGCCATTGATGCCGGCACTAAACAGCTGCATACCAAGCTCAGAAAACATCCCAAAGTCGAATTACACGAGAAAACTGACATCCGTGATTTTAAGACCAATCAGCAATTTGACATGATTTTAGTTGATGTATCGTTTATCTCACTGCGAAAAGTGCTACCACATATTGCGACGCTAGCTTCAGACGGTACAGATATCTTAGTTATGGTCAAACCGCAGTTTGAAACATACGGTTCAGTCCAAAAAAATATGGGCATTATTAAAAACGACCGCATCAGAAGAGAAATACTCAAAGAATTTGAAGCTTGGGCTAAAAGCCGCTTTGTAGTGCGGGCCAAAGCCGATTCGGAAATCCTTGGTTCAAAAGGCAACCGCGAGCGGTTTTATCTACTTTCAAAGTAAAATAAATTTTTTGTTCGCTAAGGCTTAACCTGCCCAATAGAATCTTCGACAGTATCCTTCTTAATGCTAGACTAAGCATATGTACTTCGCGAGTCGAGCCCAAGCGGGACGTATGTTAGCTAATCGGATGCTGCCTAAGTACCGGTATGAAAACTGCGCCGTCGTAGCACTCGGTGACGGAGGGGTAGTGGTCGGCGCTCAAATCGCCATGGCCTTGCACTGCGTCCTGTCACTGCTCTTAAGTGAAGATATAACCTTGCCGAGGGAGCTGGAAGCGGTAGAAGGTATCAGCCAGGACGGATCGATATCTTTTAATTCGACATATTCGCCGGGAGAGCTGGACGAATTAATCGGTGAATATTACCAATACATTGAACAAGAAAAATTAGAGAAACTTCAGGAATTACACCACTTACTGGGAAAAGGTAATACCGTGGATAAGCGTCTCTTGGTAGGGCGAAATGTGATTTTAGTTTCCGACGGACTCAGTAGCGGTTTTGCTATTGACCTGGCAGCTGCTTTTTTAAAAACCATTCCGATTGAAAAGATGATTGTTGCCACACCTTTAGCCAGCGTCCAAGCAGTCGATCGGCTGCATATCGCGGCTGATGAAATCTTTTGCTTAAGCGTCGTTGAAAGTTATATTTCGACCGATCATTACTACGATCAGCGGGATATTCCGCCGCACGACAAGATTATCCAAATTATCGAGCGCATTATTTTTAGCTGGAAGTAGGTTTAATCAGGCTAGACAAATAAGCTTGCAGGCTTTGGGTGTCTTTTAGAAGAAAATGCGACGATTCGTTAACAACTAATCCTTTATGCTCTAATATCGAAAGTTCTCGGCTGGTTGTCTCGCGCGATGAGTTGATGGAACTGGCAATATCCTGATGTCTTAAAGGGACATCGATTAACAAGCCGGCGGACGTTTCGACGCCAAAGCGCTGCGACATCGTCAGTAGGAATGAAATAACCCGTTCCCGGACGGTCCGGTATTCTAAGTTGATGATATGTTCGCTGTGCAGCCGGTACATTTCGATCGTCATATCCATCAGCGGAGCCATTATTTCAGGGTTTTTTCGCATGAAAGCGATAAAGACTGGGCGATCGACCCGAAAAGTGGTAGTGGCGGCCAGGGTGCGGTAAATAATCTGTCTTTCCTGTCCGGTTATGGCCCAGATTAAGGGAAAGACCTCGTTCTTTTTACGAATAATCAGCAGGTTCTCTTCGCCATAATGGGTGACGTTGTAAGCTTTGACCAGCCCTTCAGAAATATAAAAAACACCCGGCGGTAGCTCGCCGGGTTTGATAACAAAATCACCCTTCTGGTAGATTTCTTGGCGGCCTATTTTGCGGAAGAACTCTACCAGTATCGTTGTTTGCCTCACAGTCGCAAGCATAGTTTAACTATATCTGTAATTGTCAT
>Ga0181535_10000196_pt1 | contig 93330 bp, 67 predicted proteins | sample PEATcosm2014_Bin_44_FD_119774 | JGI IMG/M metagenome (GOLD analysis project Ga0181535, IMG submission 119774) | Peatland microbial communities from MTU Mesocosm Facility, Houghton, MI, USA - PEATcosm2014_Bin17_30_metaG | ecosystem: Environmental > Terrestrial > Soil > Wetlands > Peat | place... | reverse complement strand
TCCGCCCATGCTTCTCGAAACTCGTCTGGGATGCCAGTGTCTGCTGAATCCGCGCCATTCGCTTCATGCTTCCAGTTTATGCAAATAAGACGCGGGTCGCAGACTTGTGCAGAGGTTCCCTAGAAACCAGTTCCTTCGGCTTTTCGGAAGAACAGCCTCCTATGCATAGGGCAATCCATACGCTCGCGACGATCTTCAATGTGGCGCATATCGGTGTAACTCGCAAGGGATTCATCTTGCTGGAATGATATAACTAACCGTTCCGGCAGGTTTGTCATCAATCGGTAGTTACCATCTGTTTGCCCCGATTAAGGCCGCAGGATTCGGAGAATGCTCCTATTGACAAGACAATTCCCTTGAGCCCCCGCCCTCACCCAAACCGCCAAATCCGCTCCACCGTCTTCGACAAAATCCAGCTCTTGTCTTCCTCATTCAAGAACTTCATCTCGTCGCGCACCACGCTCAGCGTCTTCGCGTACGTAGTCCACTTTTCATGCACCGGCCAATCCGTCCCCCACATCAGCCGCCGCGGCCCGAACGCCGCATAGAGCCGCTTCACATACTCCTGCGCATCCAGCCACGGATACGCCTCCCGCGAAATCGCCCACGTGTGCGAAATCTTCACATATACCCGCGGAAACCGCGCCAGAGCAATCAGCTTTTCCAGTTCCTCTGGCCGATCAATCGGACAATCCGCCATGTGATCGATCACCACATCGAGATCCGGGCACCGCTCCAGCAGCGGCATCAAATCCGGCATCCGCGCGACCGGCGCCAAAACCAGCATCGGCACGCGCAGCGCCTCCGCCCGCTTCCACAACGGCACCATCAGCGGCCCCTTGATCCAGTCCCCGCTCCCCGCATCGCCCGCCGGGCTCAGCCGCACCCCATGAAATCCCTGCGCCGTCAGCTCACTCAGCCGATCCGGAGCGGCCGCATCCGCCGGATTCACGCGGCAAACACCCATGAATCGCGGCGCATATTTCTTCATCGAGTCCTCGGCGTAGCGGTTATCCCACCGGTAGCCGATGTACTGTACCAGCACCGTCCGCTCCACGCCGTTCGCCCGCATCCGCTCCAGCAGCATCGCCGGTGTGCGGTCGGTCTTCGGCGCATCCTTAGCCTCCGCCGCCCACGGATACTGCGAATCGTTCACCCACACATGCACATGCGGGTCGATAATGCGATACTTCGCCGCGCCCTGCCCCGGCAAGGTCTGAGCAGCCACCACCGCCATCGCCCCCACCGCAAATTCCCTGCGATTCATCATCGTCCACCCTCAACCGGACCATCCGCCTGCTACGAATCAAAAATACACTCCGGCCCCCATGCCAAACCGTTCCGCGCATATCCGCTGCCCCAGCGTCCTCTTTTTTCCTGCCTTAATATCCCTTCTGTAGCACTTTCCTATTGGCTCTTTCCCGCCGCAACCGTCGCCCCCAAAATGGGCTCAACGTGCCAACCCCCGCCTAAACGCGGTAGACTTCCAACACAGCGCTCGGATTTCCACAATGGCTCGAACTACAGCGAAACAAAAGCTCTTCAACGGACGCGACCACTCCTGGATGCAGTTCAATCGCCGCGTCCTGGAAGAAGCCGAAGACCCTTCCAACCCCCTGCTCGAACGCGTCAAGTTCCTCGCCATCACCGGCTCCAACCTCGACGAATACGTTGAAATCCGCCAGGCCGGCCTTATGCAGCGCATCGAGGACGGCTACCGCGAGCCCGGCTTTGACGGCCTTCGTCCCGCCGACTCTCTCGCCACCCTCACCGCCGATATTCACGCCTTCGTCGCCGCACAGTATCAGTGCTGGAATAAGCATCTGCTCCCCGAGCTGGGCAAACAGGGAATCAACCTCCTCGACTGGAACGAGCTCAGCAGCGACGCCCGCGCCTTCGCCAAAGACTACTTCCAGCGCGAGGTCGATCCGCTCCTCACCCCCATCTCCATCGACCCCGCCCACCCCTTTCCCCGCGTCCTCAACAAGGCTCTTTGCTTGGCCCTGCTGCTCCGCGCCAAGCGCCGCAGCTCCGGACCCCAGGTCCTCGGCGTCGTCACCGTGCCCCGCGCGCTGCCCCGCTTCGTCCGCCTCCCATCCAAGGAAGGCACGCACAACTACCTCCTGCTCCAGGACCTCATCGCCCAGCACCTGCCCGGTATGTACCGCGGCTACGAGATCCTCGCCCAGGCCAGCTTCCGCGTCACCCGCAACTCCAACCTCTACTTTGAAGAAGAAGAAGCGCGCTCCCTGCTTGAGACCATTCGCGTCGAGCTGCACAACCGCCGCAAGGGCGACGCCGTTCGTCTCGAAATCGAAACCGGCGCGGACCCTGAAATCGTCGAGCGCCTGCGCGTCAACTTCGAACTCGACGAAGACCAGGTCTTTCGCAGCGATGGCCCCGTCAATCTCTCCCGCCTCATGTTTTTCTATGAAGACGTCCGCCGCAAGGACCTCAAGTTTCCGCCCTTCGCGCCCAAGCACTTCACGCTCAGCCGCAAGTCCACAAGCATCTTCGACGAGCTCCGCCTGCACGACATCCTGCTCCACCACCCCTACGACGCCTACGACACCGTGGTCGACTTCATCCAGCAGGGCGCTGAAGATCCAGCCGTCGTCACCATGAAGCAGACCCTCTACCGCACCAGCCACGATTCGCCTGTCTTCGCGGCGCTCACCGAGGCCGGCGCCACCAAGGAAGCCACGCTCGTCGTTGAGCTCATGGCCCGCTTCGACGAGGCATCCAACATCCGCTGGGCGCGCAGCATGGAAGATGCCGGCGTCCAAGTCTTTCACGGCGTCGTCGGACTCAAGACCCACTGCAAGCTCGCCATGCTTGTCCGCCGCGACGAAGACGGAGTCACCCGCCGCTACTGCCATCTCGGCACCGGCAACTACAACCCTGTCACCGCCCGCTTCTACACCGACCTCAGCCTGCTCACCAGCGACCCGCAGATCACCGAGCGCGTCCACATGGTGTTCAACTACCTCACCGCCCATGCCGAGATTGACGACTACAGCCCCTTGCTGGTCGCGCCTCTCACCATGGCCGAGAGTTTTCTCCGTCTCATCCGCCGCGAGCAGGAACACGCCCAGGCAGGCCGCCCCGCCCACATCGTCGCCAAGATGAACGCACTGCTCGAGCCTTCCGTCATCGAGGCTCTCTATCAAGCCTCGCAAGCCGGCGTCCAGATCGACCTCATCATCCGCGGCCTTTCCATCCTCCGTCCCGGCGTCAAGGGACTGTCTGAAAACATCCGCGTCCGCTCCATCGTCGGCCGCTTCCTCGAGCACTCCCGCATCTTCCACTTCGCCAACGGCGGCAAAGACGAAATCTACTTAGGCTCCGCCGACTGGATGCCCCGCAATCTCTTCGAGCGCTGCGAAGTCGTCTTCCCCGTCCGCGACCCGGCAGCCCTTGCCCGCATCCACGACGAAATTCTCCCCGCCTATCTAGCTGACACCATCAAGGCCCGCCTCCAGCAGCCCGACGGCAGCTACATCCGCGCCAGCAAGGTACAAAAAGACGCCCCCGCCTTCTCCAGCCAGGACTTCTTGATGAAGCTAGCCGAAGGCAAAGCCGACCTCGACGCCATCCCCGAGCCGCAGCAGGTAAAGCCCCACTCCAAACCCGCTGCAAAAAAAACCACCACCGCCGACTGATCCATCCCAAAAACATTTTTGAAAAATGTGTCAGGAGACAGCTGGGGTGCCCCAGGTCCCGACTTTGGGACCTGGGATAACAAGCGCAAGAACTCAAACTGGAGGCAGGCGGGGGTTTCAACCCCGCATAACGCCAACGCAATCCCAGAGGGCTTCAGCCCCGGAGCTGCATTCTTCGCTTGTGTACTCGGCCTTCTCTTCCTTAACCAGGGATTCACCGGCAGCTGCAATTCGCCGCACGGGAATGTCGCTGAAATGGTCATCCGCCCTCCCCAAAATGCGGTTGTCATCCCAGTGAGCTTTATAGCGCAGACAAGCTCAATGGGCCGCCGTACGGTGGCCTCAGAGAAGAGAGGTAGCACATGACAGAAGAAACGGTTCAAGGAACTCCCAGATCGTATTCCGGCGCATTGCTGGCGGCAATCGTTGTGGCGATGCTTTTGGGCATCGGCGCCATGATCTGGAGCTACTCGCTGAACACCAAACTGGCAGCACAGCAGCAGGCTACGGCGGATTCGGCAGCGCAGAACGCCAAGCTGGCTGCTCAGCTGCAGGATACCAACGCGCGTTTGAACGTCGCCACGGACGAGTTGAAGACCTCGCTTGGCCTGACGCAGAAGCAACTGGATACGCGCTCGGCGGAGCTGCAGGTCCGCGAAGCCCGCAGTGAGAAAACAGCAGCACGGCTGGCAACCGCGCAACAGCAAACAGCCGGCCAGGTGGCCGCGGTGCAGACCGATGTTGGCGGCGTCAAAACCGATGTGGCCAAGACACAGAGCGACCTGGTCGACACCAACAGCCAGTTGACGTCAATGAAAGGCGATCTGAACGGACACAGCTCCCTGATCGCCCGCAATAGCGACGAACTCGAGATTCTGAAGCACAAGGGCGACAGAAACTACTACGAGTTCACCCTGGTGAAGGGGCAAAAGCAACAGGTGGGAACCGTAAGCCTCACGCTGAAGAAAGCCGACTCCAAAAAGAGCAGGTTCACCCTCGCTGTCTTTTCCGATGACAAGCAGTACGAGAAGAAGGACAAGAGCCTGAATGAGCCGCTACAGTTCTACAGCGGCAAGGAGCCCATGTTGTTTGAAATTGTGGTCAACTCCGTCAGCGCCAAGAATACCGTGAAGGGCTATCTGTCTTCTCCAAAGGGTGCGCCGGCGCCAGTGGCCGTTGCCGAGCGATAGGGAGCCGATTGCCCCCGGGTCCAAATTCCCCCAACGAGCGATTCGCGCTCGTTGGGGTAAAAGCAAAGCTGCGTCCGCGTTGCCGGGCCCTAGCACCCCGGACGCGACTTCTTGATTGCAATCTCGACCGGCAGCCAGTCCGACAGCCGCTTCGAATTCACCTCTGCATCATCGGCCTGGCTGCTCAGCGACGACCGCGCCAGCGCCACCGATATCTTGATCTTCCCCTTGATGCAATAAGCCCCGAGAAACTGCGCCAGCCCCTTATCGGCCGCGTCCATATAGTCCGCCGGAAGTGTGCCCTCCACCCCAGGCGCATCCACCGGAGCCATAATCATCTGGTTCGCCATCGGCCCCTGTTTCGTCGCTCCCGACGTGTCGAACTTCACCACCAGGCTGACTCTTTTTTCCACCGCGTCCGGTTTCGCCGTGTACTTGACGGCCGGAATGGTAACGCCCGCCGGGTTCGGTTTTCCTGCCTGCGTGTCAAACGCAATGTGGTAAGGAGCCCCCTGCCACTTGGGCGTTGCGGGAACGTTGGAAGCCTTGTCCTGATTGCCGCACCCCGCCAAAAGCGCCAATCCCCCCAGCGCGACTATGATTGTTTTTCTCAACTCATCCTCCTCGTACCTATCAGACGACGAGCCAGAATATCATCCCTGTGTCTCATCTGAGATCTGGGATTCGAAAACCACCGGAAACAGACGCGCGGATATGTTGACGAAGCAGTCAATACCGAATAATAGCCAGCCCATCAGCAACCATTCCGCTCCCCCTCAAGCCACCGTTCCGAACAACGCCCCCACCCCCGCCGTGACCCCCATGGCAAGCGCGCCCCAGAACGTAACCCGCAAAGCACCCGTCATCATCCCTGCCCCGCCCGTGTGTGCAGCCAACGCGCCAAGCAGCGCCAGGAACACCAATGCAGTTCCAAACACCAGCGGAATCAGCATCGCTCCCCCGGCAAACGCCGTAACCACCAACGGAAGGGCCGCCCCCACTCCAAAACTCGCGGCCGACGACCATGCCGCCTGAAACGGGCGCGCTTTCATTTTCTTTGAGAGGCCGAGTTCATCACGGGCATGAGAACCCAGCGCATCTTTGGCCATTAGTTGCTCGGCCACCTGTTTCGCCAGTTTGGCATCAAGCCCGCGCGCCACGTAGATCGCGGCCAGCTCCTGATGCTCGCCCTTGTTGTCTGTCTTCAGCTCCTTGCGCTCGCGATCGAGATCGGCCCGTTCGGTGTCCGCCTGGGAGTGAACGGAAACGTACTCACCGGCCGCCATCGACATGGCCCCAGCCACCAGACCCGCAACCCCCGCCACCAAAACGCTGCTGTGCGAACCATGCGCCATGGCAACGCCCAGCACCAGGCTGGCGGTCGAAAGAATGCCGTCGTTTGCGCCCAGTACCGCGGCCCTTAGCCAGCCAATGCGATCTACCTTGTGATCTTCCTTCTTCGGTACGGGCATACTTCCTGCCTCACTTCCTGGCGCGCCCCCTTTGAGAACCTCGCCACCACGAACCTTGCCGAAAAGACTTCATTCCCGCAAACCTACTTCGCCTCCGGCACCATAAACACCCTCTGCGGCGCATTAATCTCCGTCCCCGGCGCATGCAGCTTCAGCCGCATCTCTTCCACCTCCGGCTTTCCGTTCATCGGCCCTGTAAACCCAAGCTCATACTGGTTCCGCAACCGCCGCGTCAGCTCTTCAAAAAAAGGCTGGAACGAAACCGGATTCCCCATCCCCTGCCAGAAGCTCTTGCCGCCCGTCGCCTCCGTCACCTGCGCCAGCAGGTTTTGCCCCGTATTATTTGCAGACTGTGTCAGGTCAGCGCGCCCCTGGTTCATCCAATAAATCGCGTCCACAACCACCCGCGCCCGCGCCGCATCGTTGATCGCCGTGGCAACATACGGGTCCGCGGGATCGTACTCGCGCTGGTAGCTATCCACGCCGTCGGTCACCATCACCACTTCGCGCCGCGCCGCCCCATCCTGCCCCGGCCAGTTCTTCGCCAGGTCTGAGAGACAAAAGTACGGGCTCGCCGAAATCCCCGGCGAACCTCCCGGCAGATGAAGGTTGTTCAGAATCACCGCATGGTCACTCGTCAGCGGAGACGCAAACAGCGCCTGCCCGTTCTGCATGTACGCAATCCCGGCCTTCACATTCGGCGGCAGGCTGTTCACAAACTGCGCAATCTCGTTCATCTCCCGGCCCAGGCTGTTCCTTGCCCCGCCGTCGATCAGCAGCACCAGCTCAACCTGGTTGTTCGGCGCCACAAACTGCCTCCACTCCGTGACTTTGGCGTTCTTCCCGTTCACTTTCACCGCCAGGTCCTGCTGCGTCACGCTCGGCGGCAGCGGCTGCCCTTCCACCTTCGGCAATACCGTCACCACCACCTGCCCCTGCCCCAGACTCTGCGCAGACAAAGGCGCTGCCATCAGCAGCGCGGTCATGGCCATTCCAACAGCCACTCCAGGATTCCTCATGCGAATTGCTCCCTTCGAGCTAGGTGCGCCCTTGCAACGCTTCCATCCCCGCAACGCACTTCGCCTCTACAGCTTGTTAGATGCCGAGCCCAACAATTGGTCCACAAACAAACCTGCCTCCGCCCTATAACGGCCCTTGAGCACAACCAACGCCCCTCCACCCCCCGGCCACTTTGTTACAGCCGTGTTACTATCGATTTCCTGGGAGCCGCTCGGAACACGGTATGTTCCCCCCGGACCACTCGATATGATCCTCTACCTAATGCGCCACGCCAGCGCCGGACTCCGCCGCGACAACCCCGCCCTTGATGTCAAGCGCGGCCTCATCAAGGAAGGCAAGGACCAGTGCATGTTGATGGCGCGCATGTTGAGCGCCCTCAAGGTACAAATCGACGTTGTCGTCTCCAGCCCCCTCAAGCGCTCCATGCAGACCGCCCAGTTTGTCGCCACCGAGCTCGGCTACGACGGCAGGGTTGAAATCAGCCCGGCTCTGGCCCCTAACGCCACCTTCGCAGCATTTCAGGACATGCTGGTCGCGTACTCAGGCTACGAAGGCATGTTGGCCGTCGGCCACAACCCCGTCCTCTTCCAGTTCCTCGGCCGGCTCATCACCGGCAATGGCGGAGCCGCCATCCGCCTGCGCAAGGGTTCCATCGCCCGCGTCGATCTCGAGCACCACCCGCCCCGCCTCCAGTGGCTCATCGACCCGCGCACGGCCCGCAACATCTACGCCAGTGTTGGAAAAAGCTCCCGCCCAAAAACCTCGCGGAAGTAGACCGCCTCTTTGCGCAGCGACCAAAGCTCCAGCTCCGCGCCCGTCCGCCCCGGCTGCAACTCCAGATAAACGCGCTTCGGATACACTTTCACTGCCACCTGCAGCACGTCGCTGGCGCGGTCCTGATTCAGCGCCTCGGCCAGCCGCAGCAGCACCACGGCCTTCTGCACATTCTTGTGCTGGTCGGCGGGAATATTGCGCAACGCCCGGTCCCCCGCCTGCGGACGGCTCTTGCCCAGGTACCGTGCAATCGCCGAAACCACCGTCCGTTGCAGTTGCCCGTACCCATAAATCTCTGAGCTCGACACAATGTACTGCGTATGCCGGTGGTGTCCCTGGTGGTTGATGAACTTGCCCGTGTCGCGCAGCATCGCCGCCGCCGCCAGCCAACTCTCGTACTCCACCGGCAACTGGTGCAGCGCTTTCAACTCGCGGAACAGTTGCACAGCGTGCGCCCGCACCGGCTCGGCCAGCTTCGGATCCACGCCAAACCGCCGCGCCGTCGCCAGCACGCTCTCCCACCGTTCGTGCTCGAACTCCACATGCGCCGTCGCCCGCGCATCCTGCTCGGCCAGCATCTGCGCCAGTATGCCGTCCCGCAGCCCCAGCGGAGAATAACGGAATCCCGCCAGCCCAAAGCTCTCCATCAGCTCCGCATACACCTCGGCCCCGGCCACAATAATCTCTGCCCGCCGCGGCCCGATCCCCGGTACCGCCTCCCGCTCCGGCAGCGTCATCTTCGCCAGCAGTGTCGACAGCTTCCGCACCGCGCGCGTCGGCACAATGCCGAGAGGTACACTATCCGCCGGTTTGCCTGCCCGCTTGTTCGCGGCCCTGTTCAGCTTTACTCCCGCCGCATATGCATCGCTCAGCGCCGCCGCCGTCCCCGACGTGGCAATCGCCAGCGGCACCTTCCCCGGCTGAATCCTGCGGTGCGCCCGCCTTAGTTCCTTGGCAATCCACCGCCGCATCCGCGCCAGTCCCTCCGCCGGCGCCGGATCGGCCGGTAGAAAATCCTCCACCAGCCTTACCGCCCCCAGCGGCACGCTGATCGTCTCCTTGATCCGCTTGTGTTCTGAGAGCGTAATCTCGCAACTGCCCCCGCCCAGGTCGATCAGCAGCGCCTTCCCGCCCGCCCCGTACTCTGCCCCAGTCACTCCCAGGTGGATCAGCCGCCCCTCTTCCAGACCCGAGATAATCTCCAGATTCCAGCCCGTCTCCGCCTTCACCCAGGCCTGAAACGCCGCCCCGTTGCGCGCATCGCGCATCGCCGAGGTCGCCACCATCCTGACCTGGTCCACTCCATGTGCCTGCGCCGCCCGCTGAAACCGCTTCAGCGCCCGCAGCGTCAGCGCCATCGCCTCCGGAGACACCAGCCCCGACTCGAACACGCTTGCCCCCAGCCGCGTCACCTCGCGATCCTCGGCCAGAGTCTTCAGCCTGTGCGCCACAACCTTGGCAATCTTCAACCTGCACGAGTTCGATCCGATGTCGATAGCAGCAAACGTAGGCATAGTGATGTGCGCCACTCTCCAGAAAAGTTGAATTTAATCTCTCGGATCACAATACAAGACCGCGACATATCCGTGCAGGCGTATGCCGCGATGCAGGCCCTCGAAACCATTGCTTCGACAAATAAATACCAACAACCTTCGGGTGCCCCAGGTCTCGATTTTGAGACCTGGGAAAGGTCGAACTCAATGGGATTTCTTCAACCGGTCGGAGACCTGGGGCGTGGGGCGGGAACACGAAACCAGTAATGATCTGCTGGATCGATAGCCCACAGGCCTTACGGCCGCTTCGCCATCAGCCTTTGCAGGCCGCGCGTGCCGTTTGAAACCATGGCTGCGATCCTGGCCCGCACCGGGGCCGGTTCCAGTTGCCATTCCGCGCCAACCTCCACAACTTCGTGGCTGAAGTGCCGCTTGAACTCTGAGATCCCTTCGAGCGTGGTCTCATCGCCCCCAACCAGCGTCACGCCCCCCATGTCGAACCACTCGGCGCCGGCCGCCTTCGACCATCGAACCATATCCCACACCAGAAGATATCCAAACGGAATCCGCACCTCGCCCTTGCTCTTCGAACCCGCCAGGCAATATTCCGCGTGATCTCCGTGGTTGCAAACCCAGACAAAGGCCCCCATGTTCTCTGGCGCTAGGTCTTCGCTCTGGAATAACCCGAAAACCCGCGAAAGTTCCGGGCGTTCCTTGGAGAGCTTCAACAGACCTTCCCACTTCACTACGCCGATCTGCCCACCGGTTCGGCGCAAAGCCACCTCCTGCAACTCCCGCAACCGATCGGCATACACCGGATCGCTGATCGCGATCGACTGCAGCGGCAGCTTCATCGTTTCGCGAACCCGTTTGCGCGCGGACTTGCCAAACGAGGCAAAAATCTCCTCCTCGCTTGGCTTCAAATCGATCACCAGCGTATAGCGATACGAGCTCGGCGGAACCACCTCGTGAAATCCAAGTTCCGTCAGCGTCTCCCTGAACGCCTCGAAGCCATTGCGCGAAAACATGTTCAACTCGACCCGCAGAACCCGTGGAATGCTCCGCGCAAGGCTGGCAATGGCCGAAATCTGCGCCAGGCAAACCTCAACCGGAAGGCTCCCTCCAAACTTGCCAACACGAAGAATCACGTGTCCCGGCAAAGCGCGCGTCGATACCTTTTCGATCGCCACGCCGCCGCGCGCTCTCCCCTCGCCGTCCCGCACCAATAGAAACAGCGGTTCCGAACGCAGAAGATTGGCTGCCCATACCGCTCGATGCAACAGTGGAAGCGCCACGCCGGCCTCGAGCACTTCCCGCTCCGCGCTGTCGCGCTCACTGCCCAACCCACGAACCAACAGCACCTGAAGACCTGTCTTACTGTTTTGATGGATGAGTTGCATTCACCATTCTTTCTTTCCTGACGCAGCGCCATGTCCCCTGGGGAAGTATCAACGCGGCAACCCTGCGCCGGACTGTAATAGCGTCCTCGTACAAAACAACAATTCCCTGACATTTCCCTGTTTTCGAACCAACAGCCAGGCATCCCGAACGGCACAGAACCTGAATTGGATTGCTTTCACTCTACCGCTCGACTCCTCAAAAATCTACCACAGGATTCCGGGAACGATTGTGTTCGCTATACTGTCTTTGCGATTCGATCGGTTCCGTTCGGAGGTAGTGACAGATGAGGGATGGGTTCGTCAGTGTTGTCGTACCCACATACAATCGCGCCTACTGCATCTGTCGGACTGTTGACAGTGTCCTGGCGCAAACCCACCATAACTGGGAACTGCTGATCGTCGACGATGGCTCCACCGACGACACTGCCGCCCTGATCGCCTCCAGATACGGCGCCGAGCCGCGCATCCGCTATCTCCACCAGCCCAACGCCGGTGTCTCCGCCGCCCGCAATACCGGCATCCGCGCCTCAAAAGGAGACTTCGTCGCCCTGCTTGATTCCGACGATGTCTGGAAGCCCTGGAAGTTGGAGGTCCAGCTCGCCTGTTTCCGCGCCTTCCCCGAAATCGGCATGGTGTGGACGAATTATGAAGCGGTCGATAAAGCCGGCGTGATCGTCAATCCCCGATACATGACCACGATGTACGAGGCCTATCGCTTCTTCCAGCCGTTCGACAAATTGTTCGAGCACTCCTTCGCCCTCTCAACTGTCATCGATTCTGCCGACACACTGGAGCCCGGCGCTCGCGTCTACACGGGAAACATCTACACTCAGATGCTGAGGGGAAATCTCGTCCACACCTCAACCGTCATGTTATCCAGGGACCGGATTGATAAGGTAAAGGAGTTTGATGAATCGCTCAGTTTATCCGGCGAAGACTACGACTTCCACTTCCGCACCTGCAAGTGGGGCCCTGTCTGCTTCGTCGATCTTGCCTCCACGCAGTATCAGACCGACTTTGATGACCGCCTCACGCTCCATAAAAAACTGATTGCGGAAAACTTCTTGAAGACGGTCGAGAAAGCGATCGCGCGTGAGCGCGGAAATGGCGTTTTTCCGCAACCCATGATCCATGAAGTGCTCGCCGAAGCTCACTCCTGGTATGCCGAGGAATTACTCAAGATCGAAGACTATGCCGGAGTCAGAAAGCACGCCCTGCTCGCCCTTCGAAATCAAATCGGGCAACCCCGCATGTTTCTCCTTTTCGGGATTGCCCTTCTTCCTCGCAGCGCCTCAAAGGCGATGCTGCAAACCTATCGAAGCGGCAAAGCCATGGTCCTGGGCAAAAAATCGTCCTGAGTCAGAGTCTCTGCCTCCAAAAAACGTCAAATTCAAATCTCGAATACGATCGCTGCCTGCATCTGCCGCGCTCCCCCGCAAAAGACGTTGCGGAAATTGACGAGCCGATCACGGCCAGCACTTTCCCGTCAGCCGGCACATACCCAACTGAACCTGGAATCGCGTAAAGCTCTGCAGTTCGACGTGCACGCGCTTGATGTCGTACGGATTGATCTCTCCCGCATGGTTCGTTCCGCCGTAATAGGAGAACGCCGCGCGGTATCCCGCCTCCTGCGCCAATTTCTGGGTCAGCTCGGAAAAACTGTACTTCGATCCCACCGGATAAGCCAGCGCATCGATCTCGACGCCAAGTTCGGCCTTCAACGTCGCTCGCGAGTTGGTGATCTCCTCGAACTGTTGCTCCGGCGTCAATTGGCTCAGAATATGGTGCGAAACCGTATGCGAGCCGATCACCATGCCCCCGCGTATCATTTCCCTGGCTTCGTCCCAACTCAAAAAGAGCCGCAACGCTACTGGCGCCTCTTCTCCCCGCGCCGCTTCTTTCAACTCGCGAATGAAGCGCTCCTGGTCGGTATTGTCTGGCCTTTTGTACTCCCGCAAAACCGTGCGCAAGTTCTTGTCCAACTCCTCCTGATCCAGGTCCACCACCAGCTCCCCCGGATAGCGAAGAGTGAAACGGCGCTCTTGTGCCGTCCTCATCACGGAAGCGATTCGATCCCACCAAGGTACATAGCTGGACCCAATCAAGCCGGTACACAGAAAGAACACGCCCGGAACTCCGTGAGAGCGCAGAATCGGAAATGCAATATCGTAGTTGTCCCGGTAGCCGTCGTCGAACGTGATCAGCACGCGGCTGCGGCGTGTCTTGCCCTGGCTCGTCCGCTCGGGCGGCGCCAGCGCCTCTTCCAGGGTTACCAGCGTGTAGTTGCGCTTCAGATACGAGATCTCTTCATCGAACTGCTCGCCGGTCGTCGAAAAAACGCCCGGATCGAAGGCGTCCGCCTCCGCATCGCCGACCCGATGGTAATCCAGCACCATCAAGGAGTCGCGCACAGGAATCTGTGACAACATAAAGTGGAAGCCGCTCCGCAGTAACCCGCAGGCAAGCATCTCGCGCTTTCCTCTTGGCATCAGGTTATGCGTCATGGCGACTGAGTCTGGAGTTAAAATTATAACACACAGCGATCCACCGATACAAAAACGGCAAAAATTTTACTTCAATCGATAACCAGCGGCCATCGAGTCCGCCCGGCGCAATACCATACAGTCCTGAAATTGGTGCACCCCCTCCAGTGCAACATCTCCTTAACCATTCCATTTTCAGTATTTCTACGCGCTTATCTCCCCCAAAAATCCCCCTCCAGCCCCTATTGATTCGGCAAATAAATACCAACAATGTTCGGGTGCCCCATCCTCGCCACGTCTTTGTTTTTGTGGCTAGGATGGGGGTAGTACGAAGACAGTATTTATTTGCCGGATCTATAAAAAGAACCTACCAGCGCTCCCCCGCTCAATTCCCAAATCCAGCCACGCCACCCCGATAATCCAACATCCGCCCCAGCTTCTCCAATCAGTCCGGATGGCCTGCTGCTATCCTTGAATCAATGGCCCAACCTGCGATGACCACCGACAAGAAGACACTCGATCGCCCCCAGCAAGCGCCTTCCACGCTCGCTGTCTGGCTGCTTCTGGCAGCCATCTTTGCCGCCGTGCAGTTTGCTTCGCTTTTCTCGCCGCCCCTGCTCGACGACGTGGACTCGGCCCACGCGCAGGCCGCGCAGCATATGGTCGATACCGGCGACCTGATCACCTCGAAGATCAACGGCATCCGCTACATCGAGAAACCGCCGCTGCCCTATTGGGTCGTCGCTGCCAGCTACAAGGTCTTCGGCGAAAACACCTTCGCCACGCACCTTCCCAACACGCTCGCCATGCTCGGCCTCACCTGGCTCTCGTGGCTCTGGGCTCGCCGCGCCTGGGGTGACCGCGCCGGCCTTTATGCCGGGCTCGCCGTTATCACCTCCATCGGCCCATTTCTGTTTACGCGCTTCATCATTCCTGAGGCTGAGCTCAGCTTCTTCCTGCTCGTCGCTCTCTACGCCCTCATCACCGGCCTCGAGGACGACCGCCCCAATCGCTTCTACTGGATCTATGCCTGCGTCGGCTTGGCCACGCTCACCAAGGGCCTCATCGCCCCGGTCTTCTTCATAGGAGCCGCCGTTCCCTACCTGCTGCTCACCGGCCAATGGCGCCGCTGGCGCGCGCTCAAGCCCTTCACCGGCACGCTGCTCTTCCTGCTGGTCGCCGCGCCCTGGCACATCCTCTGCGGCCTCTACAACGTCGATCAGGGACACGCCATCGGCAATCACCCCACCTTCGGCAACGTCCACGGATTCTTCTACTTCTATTTCATCAACGAACACTTTCTCCGCTTCTTCGGCCAGCGTTACCCGCACGACTACAACAAACTGCCCGGCGTCGCCTACTGGCTGCTCCATCTCGTTTGGCTTTTCCCCTGGAGCCTGTTCCTGCCCGCGGCTCTCGTCGCCGCCTGGAAGACCCGCCACAACTGGATGCAGCACCTGCGCCACGAAGGCGGCCAAACTGTCGATTTCTACATCGACAACGCCATCCGCGCGGACGTAGCCACCTACGTCGCTCTTCTCAAATTCCGCATCCGCACCATCTGGCTGCTTGCGCTCTTTTCCGGCTGGACGCTGCTCTTCTTCTCCATCTCCACCAACCAGGAGTACTACACCTTCCCCGTCTGGCCGCCGCTGTTCATCCTGATCGCCGGCATCCTCGCCGGCATTGAAGAGAACCGCGCTCCCAGCGGCGCTCCCGCGGGCAGCGGCTCTCTGCTCTCCACGCGCTGGCTCACCGGCGCGCAAGCCACCTTCGCCGTCATCGGCATACTCTCCGCCGCCGCGCTCGGCTGGGGACTCTGGACCTCGCGCTCTCTGCCCTACGTCTCCGACATCGGCACCCTGCTGGCGCACCGCGGCGTAGGCGACTATACGCTTTCAATGTCACACTTGTTCGACCTGACCGGCCCCTCCTTCGCCGCTCTGCGCCTGCCCGCCATCCTCGCGGCCATCGCGCTGCTCATCGGCCCCTTTGCCGGCTGGGTGTTGCGGCTTAAAGGCAAGCACCTGGCGGCCACCATCAGCGTCGCTCTCACCTTCACGGTCTTCCTGGTTGCCGCGCACATCGCCTTCGCCCGCTTCGAGCCCATGCTCAGTTCCAAGCAGATGGCCGACACCATCAACGCCAAGGGCTCACCCACTGACACTTTCATCATCTACGGCGACGAGTCCGACGGCTCCTCGGTCATCTTTTACACGCACAAGATGATGGGCGAGCATCTCTCCCTCATCGTGACCCAGCAATGCGGTCAGCACGGCGAGGGCTCGACCCTGCTCTGGGGCTCCTGCTACCCCGACGCCCCCAGGATCGACATCAGCGAAGACCAGCTCTCCAAGATGTGGGGAACCGGCGACCGCAAGTGGATCTTCGCCGAAGACGTCAACCAGTCCAAAGTCCAGCAGCTATTGGCCGGCCGCCTCTACCCCGTCCAATCGTTAGCCGACAAAACCCTCTGGACCGACCGGCCGTTGAAGTAGGCCGATTTGAAAACGGTATTCCCATTTGTGGAACCGTCTTGATTTACGAGAAATTCAGATTGTCTCTCAAACCTGTTTTGGGTTATTGTTAGCCATCGGAGTAATAGAAACGTGGCCCATCAGAGTCCCCTCAAATGGGATGATCTTCCGTTTAATCCCAGCCCTTTCATCAGGGATCAAGCGAAGATCAGCCCAATATACACATCGAGTCTCGGTGCCTTATATGCCGACGACTGCATGGCGATTCTGCCGTGGGTCAAAGATGAAGTTGTCGATACAGTCTTTGCTGACCCTCCATTCAACCTTGGCAAGGAATATGGCAATCGATCAAACGACTCTCTCTCCGAGAAGGCATATTTGGATTGGTGTCATCAATGGGTGACGGAGTGTGTTCGGACTTTGACACCAGGCGGCTCCCTCTTTCTCTATAACCTTCCAAAATGGAATGTGCTTCTAGGGGCATTTCTTTCAAGTCTTGGGATGGAATTCCGCCACTGGATTGCTGTCGAAATATCCGCCTGTTTACCAATCCCAGGCCGACTACATCCTTCTCATTACAGCCTGCTTTATTACACAAAAGGAAAGCCGAAAACCTTTCATAGGATTCGTACATCTATCCTGATTTGCCGACATTGCGGAGGAGAGGTCAAGGATTACGGCGGTCACCGCGATGCGATGAACCCAAGGGGCGTGACGCTCAAGGATGTCTGGACGGATATTCCACCGGTACGCCATTGGAAATACAAATCGAAAGACCGTCCCGCCAACGCGCTTTCCACAAAGATCCTCGACCGCGTGATAGAAATGTCAACGGTGCCTGGCGATCTTGTCCTTGATCCATTTGGGGGAAGTGGAACGACCTTTGCCGTTTGCGAAAGAAAGCATCGTCACTGGCTCGGCACCGAAATAGATTTTGCGGATGAAATCATTGACCGGCTTGAATCCGGTCAAATTCAATCCCACAGAAATGACGACTTCGTCGAACGTTAGACCAATGCCCGTCCGTCTGTTCCCTTTGGGATTCTCGGCACATCATTGCTGACGGCATCCTGTTCTATCACGACGATTTCGAGAACGCTCTCGCGGCAGGGCACGGACTTCCAAAGAGCAAAATATGGTTTGATCTCTTGGATATTGCCTATCCGGTCTGTAAGGTACACATAGAGTTTGCGGGAGGGTATAACCAGCACTCCAGCTGAAATGATCTGAGTTTTCAAGAGCAGCGTCAACTTGTTCATCGAACGATGTGACGAGGAAATGTTGCCAGTCTCCCACTCCACGACGATCGGCTTGTTCGGTCCCTGAAGAACTGCATTGAGATCGCCAAGACGCTCATCCAAGGCATTCTTAGCCTTTCCTTCAATTGTCCATCCTTCTGCTTTTAGCGACTGAACAAACCTGTCGCGAATAGGCCTTACACCATTGCCTCTTCCGCGCCCCTTACCGCTCTCCGGATAGATAGTGAAAGAACCGCTGCCAACTGGCCATTCACATTTCTGGATCGCATCGTGAATTTGATTGCGAGTCGCTCTCCAGTGCTCCGGGCAGCATAGGCGCCTCGGCTCTTTAACGTATAGACCTTTACGATCTTCATGACCCCTCGCTACAAAAGCGCCGCAGAAATGCAACGGGATCAACTTCGAGAGCGCGGCAAACCTCGCAAAACTCGATTACATCGAGCTTCCGTTCACCACGTTCATACTTCGACACAAAGGATTGAGGGCGTCCGAGCCGCTCGGCCAACCCCACTTGGGTAAGTCCTGCGTTCTTCCGCGCCTGAATAAACTGCCCACGAAGTTTGGCTTGTTCGTCGATTCCCACTGTCATTGATCCGTGGGAGAACAATAAAACCCTTTTTGGGATATACCAAATCGGGTTATTAGTTCTAGGGATCTTTCAGCGCTATGCCGCCGACCAAAGTAGCTGGCGTCCAGAACCCGGGTCCCACCGGATCCCGCACTGGATAAAGCACCAGGATCAAACCTGCCGCGCCCATTCTTGCGTTTAGAAATTGAGTTGCGAGTCCCCGCCCCCCTCCGCGCGGTATGCGCCAGGGCTCAAGCCAATAGAATAGGCGTGAGGAGTACGCACTGGTGAATCGCATCGTAAGGGCAGCGTATAAACGTCTCGGAATTATCCACGTCGGCAGGCGCAGAGTTCGAGACCTGATGGATTTCATTGAAGATCGCAAGATCGACACCGTGGTCGATGTGGGAGCGAACATCGGTCAGTTTGGCGAGTCGCTACGTGCCGACGGCTTCCACGGCAGAATCATCTCCTTTGAGCCCACCGAGTCCGCATTTCAGGCGCTTGCAAAGAAAGCAGCCGCCGACGGCAACTGGGAAGCCCATCATTGCGGCCTGGGCGCGGCTTCGGGAACCGCGGTTCTCCATGCTTCCAAGCTCTCCGTGTTCAACTCGTTTCTCGAATTGAGCAGCGTCGCAGGCCTGCACGACCAGCGCATGGAAATAGACCACACCGAAGAGATCCCCATCTTCCCTCTCGATCACTTCACCGCGTCGCTGCCGGGAAACATCCTTCTGAAGATCGATACCCAGGGCTACGAAAAGCAGGTCATCGAGGGCGCACAGCAGACCATCGCGCACGTGGCCGGCATCCTGATGGAACTGCCTGTGATCCACACGTACAAAGGCGAATGGCATTTCCATGAAGCGCTGAAGTATATGGCCGATGCCGGCTTCGTTCCCGCACAAATCCAGGCGGTGGGCTACCACGGAATGGATAATGTATCGGCTGTCGATTTCGATTGCCTGTTTCGCCCGCGCGGCAAAGTGGACGGTCTCGAGGTTGGATTGTGAGAACGCTGGGCGACGGCAATCTCGACTATTCCGCCGCCCGCATCTTCCCGCCCGGCAGCAGTTCAAACACCCGGCCGCGCCACAAAATCCTTCGCCCAAAATAGCTGGCCGCCCAGAATCCAAACCCCATCAAATCCCGCAGCGGATAAAGCACCAGCAGCCCAAACCAACTGCGGTCCCGCACTACGAGGCCGCCCACGGCAACCGCCATCGCCAGCCTGTTCGCCACGCTCCAGCCGAGAAGCGTCAAGCCCCACCACGGATGCCCCATCCAAACCGAGGCCGCCAGCCCCAGCAACCCGAACGGCACGCTGAACGTAAGCGCCGTTCCAAAGTGTCCCTTGGGCCGCGAAAACCGCGTCGACTTCATCCATCGCACCTGGTGCTTCATCGACGACCAGAAGCTCGAATTGATCACCATGTGGTCAATCGCGTGCGTGCTCAGCGCAACCCTCTGCCCCAGCTTGAATGTCTCGTTGCCCAGCACAAAATCGTCGGCGCAATAGTCGGCCGTCACCCGGAAACCGCCCATCCGCCGGATCGCCTCGCGCCGGAAGGCCATCGTCGGCCCCAGCACAAACTGCATGCCCTCCATCATCCGCGCCACCAGCACGCCGGAGGTCATCTCGACGCTCATGCCCACGGCCTCAAGCCGCGCCCACAAGCCTCCTTCCGCAGCCACGCCACGATACGGGCAGCACATCGCGCCCACCTTCTCGTCGGCAAACGGCAGCGCCACCGCCCGCAGATAATCCGGCGTCACGCGCACATCGCTGTCGCTGATGACCAGAATCTCGTAGGCAGCCTCGGTCTCCATCAACTCCATCGAGGCCACTTTTGCATTGATGTAATCCGGCTCCCCGCCGGTCGAGAAGAATCGCGCTGAAATATTGGGAAATCGCCCCGCCACGCGCCGCGCCGTCTCCAGTCCGGCATCGTCCGCCGTCCGCGCGCAAAACAGAATCTCGTACTCCGGATAATCCTGCTCGAAGAAGGTTGCGAGATGCGCCTCAAGCCCCGGCTCGGCCCCATGCACCGGCTTCAGCAGCGTCAGCGGCGGCGTAAACCCTGGCAGCTTTTTGAGCTGCGCCAACGCCGCCCGCCGCTCCCGCAGATAAGCAGGGACAGCCCACAGCACCATCCCCGCGAACACAGAAGACGTCACCACTCCGAAGCAAGCCAGGCCAAACAGAACGTACGACATGCAGAATTAAGAATACCTGCAACCGGCAAGAGAGGAGGCTTCAGTTCAGAGTTTGTTCAGTCAGAGATCACTTTGGGGAGATTCAGCCTTCAGCGTATGCGGGAAACTCGCCGTACTGAAGGGTACGGGCTTTAGCCCGTACATTTGGACCATCAAGAACAGCGGGCTTTAGCCCCCGAGGGAATGCGCACTCGACAGAAGATGCAGAGACTCTCTACCCCTTCTTCCCCGCCACCGGCTTGTGCACCACCACCGGCTTCGGCATCACGACCGGCCTGCGCATCGGCACAATCGCCGCACCCGTAGAGGGTGCCGCGGCTTGGAACCGCGACAACATCTCCGTCCGCACGTACTCCACAAAGCTCTGCATCTGCCGGTTCATCTCTTCCATCCGCTCCCGCATCTGCAGAATGATGGCGATCCCGGCGATGTTCACGCCCAGGTCCCGCGCCAGGTTCAGAATGAACTCCAGCCGCTCCAGGTCCTCGTCCGTGTAGTAGCGCGTATTGCCCTCGGTGCGCGACGGCTTCAACAGACCCTCGCGCTCATACAGGCGCAGCGTCTGCGGATGAATCTCATACATCTCGGCCACCGCCGAGATCATGTACACGCCTTTGGATTTACGTTTTGCCGCCATCGTAACTTTCCCGAACTCAGCTTACCCTAACCGCCCTGTCCGATAACTTCTCATCTCGGCACTTTATTCCCTATTCCCTGCTCTTACCCCATCTTGTCGAACAGCGTTACCCGCGGGTCCTGGTTATTCAGCTTGGCCAGCTCGCGCATGATCTCGCGGCTGCGCTCATCCTGCAGGTGAGGAATCACCACCTCGATGGTCACAATCTGGTCGCCGCGCTGCTCCGGCCGCTGCGCATTTTCAATGCCCCGCTCGCGCATGCGCAGCTTCTGCCCGCTCTGCGTGCCGGGGGGAATCTTCAACTGCGCGCGTCCATCGATCGTCGGCACATCCACCTTGGCGCCCAGCGAGGCCTCGGCCACCGTCACCGGCACAGTCAACTGAACATCATCGCCCACGCGCGTAAACACCGGATGCGTCCCGGTCCGCACAATCAGGAACAGGTCCCCGGCCGGCCCGCCGTTTACGCCGGAGTTGCCCTTGCCCTGCAGCCTGATCCGCTGACCGTCGCGCGTGCCCGCCTTGATGCGGAACTCGACCGCCTCGGTCCGGTTCACGGTGCCTTCGCCGTGGCAGGTCCCGCACATATTCGAGGTGTGCCCCGACCCCTGGCAGCGCGGGCAGGGAATGTTGAATTTCATCCGCCCGCCCATCTGCGTCACCTGACCGGTGCCGTTGCACTCCGGGCACTGCATCAAACCGCCCGTAGACGCCTGCCCATGGCAGGTCGGGCAGGTCTCCTGCCGGTTGATCTGAATCCGTGCTTGCCCCCCGCGAATCGCCGTCCAGAAGTCCACCGTCGCCTGGTATTCAAGATCGGTCCCCGGCTGCGGCCCGTGCGGCTGATGCCCCTGCTGCGCCCCCGTGAAGATGCCGGAAAAAATATCCTTGAAGCTACCCCAACCAGCAGCGCCAGCCTGCGGCCCCGCCTGGTGACCCGGCCCGCCAAAGCCGGAGAAGTCGAACCCTTCAAAGTCTACCTGCGACCGCCCGCCACCGCCGCCCTGCTGGCGCGCATACGCCGCCGCCTGCGCCGGGTCTATCTGGTCGGAGTAGAAGCCCACCTGGTCGTACACCTTGCGCTTCTTTTCGTCGCTCAAGACATCGTTGGCCTCGGAGATCTCCTTGAACTTCTCCTCGGCCTTCTTGTCCCCCGGGTTCACGTCCGGGTGATATTTGCGCGCAGCCTTACGGAACGCCTTGCGAATCTCATCCGAGGTGGCAGTCTTCTTCACACCAAGCGTCGCGTAATAGTCTTTGTTTGTCGTGGGCATAGTTTGTGTGTTTTCTTATCTCAATTTTCGCGTACGAGTTGCTTTGTGCCTTTCATGCATGAATCCTGCCAATGATTTCAAAAGTTTATCGGCAAAAACTCATGCGATGCGAAGCGCCTTCTGCACAGCTTGCGGTTCGCGATCAATCACCATCAGGTAAGCCCGCGTCGGCCCCTCGGGAACGCGCCGTCCCTGCTCCCAATGGCGCACCGTGTTTACGCTGAATCCAAAACAGACAGCAAACTCCTGCTGCGTCATTCCCAGCCGCCCGCGAATCGCTCTCACATCGATCTCGGCGGGAATGTGAACGACGTAAGTACCTTCCTCGGCGGTGCCCTCCGCGAAGGCGAGCGCCTGTTTCAGTCCACGCAGAATACCGTCGGCAACTCTCCTGCTCATCGTCCCGCCCTCCGTCGCTTGTAAGATTCCACAATTAGCTCCGTGGCCTGCCGCAACTCGTGACATTCAGACTGGGTCAAATTCGCACGGTCGTTTTTGGCGAACGCCTCAAGGATGTACAGCGGCATCTCCATATCGTGAAAGAAGAAGATCACCCGCGCTCCACCTCGCTTGCCGCGTCCTTCAAGCCCCCAGCGAATCTTGCGCACACCGCCGGTTCCAGGAATCAGGTCGCCCGCGGTTGGATTACAGGCCAGATACCCAACCAGTTTCGCTCGCTCCTCATCGTCCATCAACTTCTTCGTCGCACGGAGGTATTCGTCCATTTCCACTACCGTGATGGGGCGCGTTTCAGGCAAGATTCATTGTAGTGCATTGCACTAGTCGATGCAATTATTGCTGGAGTCCACGTTGGACAAATCGTTAGGGATTGCGACAGAGCTTGGGTATCCGGCGGATCTCACTTTTTCATTAGCGAATCAGTGATTAATTTGCTGAACTCCGCCTTGTTAGGCTCAGGTGGCCGACTCCCAAATTGCTCGATGAATTCTTTGATTTCTTCGGGAGGGACATCCAAGGAACGCCATTTTTCGCGCCATGAAATATCGTCAGGAGACCAGCCTGAAGGCTGCTTTACTTCTCTGACAATTGTGAGAACTCGATCTGGGGGAAGTTTTACTTCCTGTTCTGCCTTGCCGTAATAATACGAAGTCCCAGACTTCCATCCTGTTGGCGTCAGGTGATACTCGTCCTCATAGTGGTCATATGACATTTCTTATAGCTCCCTGATAGCAAAGCTAAGGAACAACCGTATACTGACGCCCGTCTAGCCCAGCGTCGGACCAATTCAATACCAGTTCGAAATCCTCAAACAGGTCAAAGAACTACTCCGGCCTCAACTCAACCCTAGCCTCACGTACTGGAATTGATTCCTTACTTGATGCGATCTCATTTGCTATCGAATCGAAATTCTCACCTTTATAGAAAAATGCGCGGACGACAATGCCACCGCCGGCTGTGCTCCGTTTCTCAATCGGTGAGACAGAAATTGCTACGAGAGACCCTCCAGGATGAATTAGTCCCTTCTTCTCTAAATACTCCTCAACTGAGGATGAGTCTTTAACGTCAGCCGCTGCCGTTCCGTCCCAATCTCCGTGCTGAACCCTTGCCTTGAATGATTCCATTCGGATCGCCTCGCTACTACTTCGGACTGTGATGCTCAAGCTGATAAGTCGCCGTTGTTCTTTTGTGAACGCGCATCATTTTCTTCCGAGTCCTGCTCCCTCGTGATAGTTCTGCGTCTCTGCTGCCTTTCATCTTCCCACTTGCTTACAAACCAAACGACAGCGTAGAAAACGGTGTAGAAGATGACGAGAAAAGCGATCTGCCTGAGAATATGCATCCCAGAACCCTTCTCTGTATTGCTTTCGGGTTTGGGCGACAAGACTCGTCCCCCAAACCCTTGAGTTGTTCCGCCCAACGGGCGGGTCTGCCTGAACGGCCAGTTCCGGCCAGTCCTACTTCTTTTCGTCGACGTCTACATACTCGGCGTCGATGACGGTATCGTCCTTCTTGGGCTCGGCCGCCGGCTCTCCCGGAGCCCCGCCTGGTGCAGCGCCCGCAGGCCCAGGTTCCGCAGCCTTGGCCTTGTACATCACCTCGGCCAATTTGTGGCTTGCCTGGGTCAGCTTCTCGTGCTGCGCCTTCAGCTCGGCAGAACTCGGCGTGCCTTCCAGAACCTTCTTCGATTCCGCAAGCACCGTCTCCACCTCGCTCTTTTCCGGACCCTGGATCTTGTCGCCACCCTCTTTCAACATCTTCTCGATGTTGTAGACCATGCCGTCCAGAGAGTTGCGCGCGTCAATCTCCTCGCGCTTCTCCTTGTCCTCGGACGCGTGCGAATCGGCTTCTTTCGCCATCTTCTCCACTTCGTCCTTGCTCAAACCTGAACTCGACGTAATGGTGATGCGCGTATCCTTGCCGGTCGCGTTGTCCTTCGCCGTCACGTTCAAAATGCCGTTCGCATCAATGTCAAAAGTGACCTCGATCTGCGGCACGCCGCGTGGCGCCGGAGGCAAACCCGCCAGCTTGAACTTGCCCAGCGTACGGTTCTGCGCCGCCATGGGCCGTTCGCCCTGCAGCACGTGCACCTCGACCTCGGTCTGCGAGTCCGCCGCCGTCGAAAACGTCTCCGTCTTCTTGGTCGGAATCGTCGTATTGCGCGGAATCATCGAGGTCGCCACGCCGCCCAGCGTCTCAATCGACAGGGTCAGCGGCGTCACGTCCAGCAGCAGCAGATCCTTCACTTCGCCGGCCAACACGCCCGCCTGGATCGCCGCGCCAATCGCAACCACTTCGTCCGGATTCACGCCCCGATGCGGCTCCTTGCCGAACATCGTCTTGACCAGTTCCTGAATCTTGGGCATGCGCGTCTGGCCGCCCACCAACACAACCTCGTTGATGTCGCTCAGCTTGACGCCGGCATCGGCAATCGCCTTCTTGCACGGCTCTAGAGACCGCTCCAGCAAATCGCCAACAAGCTGCTCCAGCTTGGCGCGCGTCAGCTTGCGAACCAGGTGCTTCGGTCCGCTCGCGTCGGCGGTCACGAACGGCAGATTGATCTCCGTCTCGATCGTCGTCGACAGTTCAATCTTGGCCTTCTCCGCGGCGTCCTTCAACCGCTGCAGCGCCATCTCGTTGCCCTTCGAACTCAGATCAAGCCCCGACTCCTGCTTGAACTCGGCGATGAGCCAGTCCACAATGCGCTGGTCAAGGTTGTCTCCGCCCAGGTGCGTATCGCCGTTGGTCGACTTGACCTCGATGACGCCCTCGCCAACTTCCAGAATCGAAATATCAAACGTGCCGCCGCCGAAGTCGTACACGGCGATCGTCTCGTCCTTTTTCTTGTCGAGCCCGTAGGCCAAAGCGGCCGCGGTCGGCTCGTTCACAATCCTTTTCACATCCAGCCCGGCAATCTTGCCCGCGTCCTTCGTGGCCTGCCGCTGCGCGTCGTTAAAGTAGGCCGGAACCGTAATCACGGCCTCTGTCACCGTCTCGCCCAGATAGGCCTCTGCACTCTGCTTCAGCTTCTGCAGAATCATGGCCGAAATCTCCGGCGGGGTGTACTCCTTGCCCTGTGCCAGTATGCCCACATGGTCGCCCTGCTGGGTCACCTTGAACGGCACCATCTTCATCTCGTCGTTTACTTCGTTGTAACGGCGGCCCATAAACCGCTTGATCGAGAAAACCGTGTTCTCCGGGTTCGTGATCGCCTGCCGCTTGGCCACCTGGCCAACCAACCGCTCGCCGCTCTTCGAAAAGCCGACGATCGAAGGCGTAGTGCGCGCACCCTCTTCATTGGGAATAACTTTGGGCTCTCCGCCCTCCATCACGGCAACACACGAATTCGTGGTGCCAAGGTCGATGCCGATAATCTTTGCCATGGGTATGTACCGCCTCTTCAGTAAAGTTCTGACTCTAATAAGATGCATCATTGAGTGACTTAGTGTCAACTTTATTTGATGGAAACGCCATAAACATTTCCGCGATTTGCCCATAATGGCCCCCAGGCCACTTTGGGCCAGGAGGCGTGGTGGCACTCTGCTCACCAGGGGACGCCGGCGTCTGTTTCCCCCGCCACTGGCACCGCGCCTCCCAATCGTTTAACCTCAAAGAGTTCCCTGCATGACAACCGCCGCCGCCCAAGCCCGCTATCCGCTCACCCAGGGTGTCAACCCGTGGTTGGTCACCGTCTCGGTCATGCTGCCCACCTTCATGGAGGTGCTCGACACCGCCATTGCCTCGGTGGCCCTGCCCTACATTGCCGGATCGCTCTCGGCCTCGAACTCCGAGGCCACCTGGGTCCTCACCAGCTATCTGGTCGCCAACGCCATCATTCTGCCCGCCTCCAACTGGTTCGCCCGCCGCTTCGGCCGCAAGCGATTTCTGCTGATCTGCGTGACCCTGTTCACCATCGCCTCCTTCTTTTGCGGAGCGGCGCCATCGCTGGGCATCATTCTGCTTGCCCGCGTCCTGCAGGGCGCCGGAGGAGGCGCGCTCCAGCCCATTTCGCAATCCATCCTGCTTGAGAGTTTTCCCGTCTCCAAACGCTCCATGTCCATGGCCGCCTACGGGCTCGGTATCGTGCTAGCCCCCGTCATCGGGCCCACGCTCGGCGGCTGGCTCACGGATACCTTCAGTTGGCGTTACGCCTTCTACATCAACATCCCGGTCGGCATTCTCGCCGTCATCCTCATCAGCCGCTTTGTCCACGACCCGCCTTACATCAAGAACGCCAAGGTCGGCCCCTTCGACAACATCGGCTTCGGACTGCTCATGGTCTGGACCGGCGCGCTGCAAATCGTCCTCGACAAGGGCCAGGAAGACGACTGGTTCGGCGCAATCTGGGTTCGTTGGGCAGTCGCCGCGCTCGTCACCTCGCTGGTGCTCTGGCTGTGGCACTCTTGGACCCACCCCCAGGGCCTCGTCGATCTGCGCGTCCTCAAGGACCGCAACTTCCGCACCGGCTGCTTCATGATCGCCATGCTCGGCATGTGCATCTACATCACCATCGCCATCCTGCCGCTCTACTATCAGGAGGTGCTCGGCTACACCGCCTTCACTGCCGGCCTGGTCGTCGGTCCGCGCGGCATCGGCTCGTTCATCGGTTCGCCCATCATTGGCTTCCTCGGCTCCCGCGTGGACCAGCGCATTCTGCTCTGCTGCGGCTTCCTTGCCTTCGGCATCTGCGCCCTCGTCTTCGGCACCGTCAACCTCGACATCGGCCCTTACACTCTGCTGATCCCCATCACCCTCACGGGCTTTGCCCTCAGCTTTGTCTTCGTCCCGCTGTCCACCATGGCCACCTCCACCATTCCCCGAGAGGAGATGGGCAACGCCACGGGCTTGTTCAACATGCTGCGCAACATCGGCGGGTCGATCGGAATCTCGATGGCCACCACTGCCCTGGTTCGCCGCGCCGCCGCGCACCAGTCCGACCTTGGTTCCAACCTTGGGCCAACCAGTGCCGCGCTCCAGCAAAAGTCCGCCGCCATCGCCGGATACTTGGGGCCCCACCTCAGCCCCTCGGCCGCCCGCCCCGGCTCCTTCGGCCTGATCTACGGCCTGATGCAGCAGCAGTCCGCCTTGCTCGCCTACGTCGACGTCTTCCGCTGGACCGCGGTGTTGGCCTTCTTCTGCGCCGCCGCTACGTGGCTGTTCAAGAAGCCAAAGAAACAGAGCGACTCGGGTGCGCCGGTGCATTGAGGGGCAACCGAGAGCAAAACATCCTCCGTCATCCAGAGCATCATGACGCGCGTCGGTGCGTTACGTCCAGAGATGAACGGGCTCGATTGCATCCCGGAGGGATTCCGGATAATAGCCCAGGACAAGTCCGCCACGGCGGACGCAGTCCTGGGTTACGTCCCCGCGAGAATTTAAGCCCTGGGGCGCTGCGAATGACTCCAAGAATGCGCGCTGTTCATTAGGAGCGACCGAAGCGCCGCGCAGGAAGTCGTAAGGGGCTCGGGTTGGATCAGTAGACGGTATGAGGCCTAACAAAGATCCACCAAAACGCGAATACTGTGATCCCAATTGCCAACATAACAATCAACGCCAACCGCATCAAGCGGAGCGGTTCCGCTGGCGGCTTCAAGTCCAAATGGATTGTCATTTGATTCGCCGCCGCACTTGAAGTCAGTTCCTGCGCCGGCTGTCGCACAACTGCTTCAACCCTTTCATGGAGATTGGGGAAGCGGTCAGGGAAATGCGAGGCGGCAAACCATGTATTGGGCCTCAACACGGTGAAGTAGCCTGCCGAACCTACACTGAAACCCCTGCGAATCACGGACCGAAGAATCTTCATGATTTCCTCCCGAAGCCGCGTCGCATCTATCATAGCTCCGCAAAGTAAACGTGCGGTCGCCGATCCAGAAATAACCCGATTTTGGGGTTCAATCCGGGTTGCCTATTTCCGATCACCATGGGAAGTCAGCAAAAAATAACTTCCGAGTTGACGACCATACGACCGTACAACCCAATGTTCCCAGAATTCGTGCTATAGTCATTCCACGAAAAAGCAGACCATGAAATATATCCCTCTGTTCCTTCTTCTGCTTCTCATCGCCGCGATCGCAAACGGCCAATCCAGCCAGACTCCGGCAAAGCCCGATCTGAGTAAACTCTCCTCGGACCAACTCAAAGCCTGCTATGAAGACAAAAAGCTTTATGGCGCCGATGAACAGTGGGAAATCTCTGAAGAACTTGCAAATCGTCTGCCAGCTTTCTCCACGAGGCAGCTTCTTTCCTGCTTTGCCAATTGGAAGATTTGCGGAGTCTCTGAAGATAGTGCCTCTGGATGGCCCATCTCCGATGAACTCGCGCGACGCGGCAAACCGCACGAACTCCTGCTGCTCTATTGGACAGAGCCGAACCGACTGATCCGCAGTGGAATTGTCCACGTGGCTTATCACCTCAAGAATCCGGACGTGACCGCCTTCATGCAAGAAGTCCTCGCTGGAGGAAAGGGCGAAGACGAAGAGCTATACTGGTCGGCCAATTACCTTGCGAAGAGGTGCGATCCCAACGGACTGAAGTGGCTTAGTTCAAGACCTCAGCGTAGCCAAGGATGCTTGCAGTTCGCCACAACTGTTCCTCTATTTGGCAAATGCCTCTACCGGCCGGCAATTCCATACCTGATAAATTATTCGCTGCATGACGCCTGTCTCAACATCGTAGACGCAGCCGAGATCGATCTTCGCGGCATGTACCCTCACAGCCCCAAAGAGTTCGGCGGCATCGAGGATATGCAAAAGTATTATTGTGCCCGCGCCCGCAAAGAAGGCTTCCAGGTGCGTTGCAGTTCGAAATAGCAGGCAAATTCCCTACACCGCATCCCCAAACACCCGTACCCCCGCCGCCCTTGCCGCCTCAGCCAACTTCCGGTCGAACGTAGCCAGCACCGCCGACCGCCGCATTGCCAGTTCCAGATAGGTGGCGTCATAGGCAGTCAGCTTGAACGCGCGGCTGAGGTACATCGTCTGCAACTGGCTCTCTGCCGGAGGGATCGGGTCTTGAGTAATCTCCCAGAGCGACATCCCCAATAGAAATTCGGAGGTCTCGTCGATTCGAATCACTCGTTGCCGCTCGGCCAGCAGCAGCGAGTTCGTCACTTCCGGATACCAGAGTGCCGGAACCATCGCCCCGGTCGCGCGCACACGATCCAGGCATTTGCCTGCCAAATCCGCTTCGTCCGGATCTTTACGTTTCAGAAGCCAGGCCAGTGACATTGACGCATCGAGGACCAAGGTCACGGTCGCCCTTCCTCAATCCAGGCACGAATCTGCTCGTGAGAGACTCCCTCGATCTTAGGATGCCTGAGCCGCTGGTAAGCCGCCTCGCGCTCTTCGGGAGACGGGCCAACGCGAGGCGGCCGCGTCGGCACCACGTCCGCCACCGCCCGCCCGCGCACTGTGATCGTGAACCGCTCCCCCTGCTCCACCTTGCGCAGAATCTCAGACAGCCTCGTCTTGGCGTCAAACGCGCCGATTTCCGTATAAGTGCTTTCCGTGATAGGCATAAACCCTCCAGCGCACGGCCTAAAACTCAACCAACTAGTCTGTAAACTAGTTTACTCCTATTCTTCCATTCTATCGGGAAATGATCAAAAACCCTCACTCTCCCCAAGCCAAAAACCGCCCCAACCCCTCGTCGTACTCCTCAATTCGCCCCGTCAATATGTCGTAGTACCACCCATGCACCCGCAGCCGTCCCTCCGCCTCGGCCCGCGCCACCGCCGGCTGCGCCTTCAAGTTCAGCATCTGCGCCACCACATTCCCCCGAATCAGCGAAGCCAGTTCCGCGCTCTCCCCATCCACCGGATTCAGCGGCTGCCGATGCGCAAACGCGGCCTCCACGTGCTGCAGCCAGCGCTCGGCCTTGGGCAGTCCCTCCAGCGCCGTGCGGTCCAGCGCCGCCTTCATCGCCCCGCAGTCCGAGTGCCCGCACAGAATCGCGTCTTTCACCTTCAGCACATTCACCGCGTACTCAATCGTGGCCGTGCATCCATCCACATCCTGGCTTGTCACCGGCACCACGTTGCCCGCATTGCGTGTAATGAACAGGTCCCCCGGCTCGGTTCCCAGCACCATGTCCGGCACCACCCGCGAGTCCGAGCAGGTAATGAACAGCCACTCCGGCGACTGCCCCTCCGCCAACAGGTGAAAGTGGCTCCGCCGCCCTGGAAACACTTCTTTCAAGAATCGCTTGTGCCCTTCCATCAACCGTTCCATCCGCGCCTCCGCCGGGCCCAACCTCCAGCCCGCCTATGCCAGCCTACCGCACCGCGCACTGCCCCCACACTCTTCTGATAACTTTGAATTCGTCCAGAAGAACTCGGTTTCGCTGAAGCGTACAGGCTTCAGTGAAGCGTACGGGCTTCAGCCCGTACATAACCCCCAGCAAAATCAATTGGGCTTTAGCCCCCGAGGGGTGTGCTCTTAACTCGTCACCGCATCCTGCGCACCGCAACAGCAGAAAAAGAGGTTCCTATGACCCGCCTGCAAAACCTTCTCGCTCCCATCCTTCTCTCCGCTCTGTTGACCGCAGCCGCCGCCGCCCAGACCGTCAACAACCTCGACCCGGCGCTCCGCGACCGTATTGACCGTATTGCCGCTCAGGTCCTCCAGCAGACCGGTGTTCCCTCGGCCTCGGTCGCCATCGTGCAGCATGGCAAACTCGTCTACACCCATGCCTATGGCAACGCGCACCTTGAGCCACCCACGCCCGCCACGCCCCAGATGCGCTACTCCATCGGGTCCATCTCGAAGCAATTCACCGCCACCGCTCTCCTGCTTCTCCAGGAAGAGGGCAAGCTCTCCCTCGACGACGCCGTCGGCAAGTACGTCCCCGGCCTCACCCGCGGCGACGAAGTCACCATCCGCCAAATCCTCTCCCACACCTCCGGCTATCAGGACTACTGGCCCGAGGACTACGTCATGACCACCATGCTTCACCCCGAGACCGCGCAGCAGATCATCGACACCTGGGGCAAGAAGCCCCTCGACTTCGAGCCCGGAACCCAGTGGCAATACTCCAACACCAACTTCGTCATCGCCGGCGCCATCGTCGAAAAAGTCACCGGCGCGCCCTATTTTGACTTCCTCGTTCAGCGCATCTTCCGTCCGCTCGGCATGACCTCCGTCTGGAACTCCGACCAAACCAAGCTCACCCAGGTCGACGCCACGCCCTACTATCGCCACGCCCTCGGCACCCTGCGCGTGGCACCCAAGGAGGGCCTCGGCTGGATGTTTGCCGCCGGCGAACTCGCCATGACCGCCCACGATCTCGCGCTTTGGGATCAGAGCCTCCTCGCCCAATCCGTCCTCAAGCCCGACAGCTACAAACAGATGTTCTCTGAGATCAAACTCAAGGACGGCAAAGGCGCCCACTACGGCCTCGGCGTCGATGTTCGCGACCGCGACGGCCACCGCTCCATCGAGCACAGCGGTGAAGTCTCCGGCTTCGTCTCCGACAACGAAGTCCTCATCGACGATGGCGCTGCCGTAGCCGTCCTCACCAACCAGGACGCGGTCGGCGCAGCCGGCGTCATCGCCCATCTCGCCGCCCCCGTCGTCGCCGGCTACCCGCCAACCCCTGAAGAGCAACAGGCCATCGCTATCTTCCGCGGCCTTCAGCTGGGCCGCATCGACCGCGCACTCCTGGCTCCCAATCTAAGCGACTACTTCACCCCCGAAGCCCTCGCCGATTTCCAAAGCAGCCTCGCCCCTCTCGGCGAACCGCTCACCTTCCACCAGACCCGCACCTCACTCCGCGGCGGCATGACCTTCCGCTCCTTCGAGATTGTCTACCCCGCCAAGCGCCTGTCCCTCACCACCTACACCTACCCCGACGGCAAACTCGAACAATACCTGATCGCCCCCGCGGAGTAGCGCATTTTTCACCAACTGCTACTGCCACACCGGCAGAGCCGATAAATCTCCTTGGCCCTTTAGCCCTGAGGGATTGCTCGACATCGAATTGAACCTAGGGCCTGTCATCTAATTCCCAGGGTGCAGCGTTGGGAGAGAAAATCGGGCCAGACGAAGCCGAGCCCGAAGGCTGTGGTGGCTCCACTGTCGAGGGCGAGAATGAAGTATGGCCCGATTTTCTCCACAACCCTCCGGGCCGGTGCCAGTTTTCCCGATTTCTGCGTCCCTCGTCGCTAGCAGACGCCCAGTATGCGTCACTCCTCACTCCTTGAACTCAGAAAAACTGGCACCGGCGCTGCACCCTGGGAATTAGATGACAGGCCCTAAGCCTGGACCTTGTCCTCCGGCTTGGCTGTCCGAATCAGCAACACCGGAATATGCACCAGCTTCACCAGCTTCTCGGCGATCGACCCAAACACCAGCGGATGCCATCCAGTCAGTCCGTGTGTCGATACCACCACCATGTCGATGTGCTCGCGCTTGATTGCATTCAATATGCTCGCCGTCACATCGTTTCCTGTCACGATGCTGGCAGTCGCCATGATTCCCTTCTTGGCTAGATCCTCACGGCACAAGACAAAATACCGCTCCGCCTCCTTCTTTGCCGCGCCAATGAACTCGGCTTCTGAAATGAAGTCCGGCATCTTTGCCACGGTAAACATCGGAATCACATGCACAAGGTGGATTTCGGCGTGAAGCTGCTCCGCAAGTGCAGTAGCCTGTTTCAACGCCGCTTCAGACGACGGGCTGAAGTCAATGGGCACCAGAATTTTCCTGGGAATTAGGTTGTATCCGTTTGCCTTGGACATACCACCCTCCTTCCTGAACCGTAAAAGGCCAGTCTCTCAGGCGATTTTTTGCCAGACTCATCATAAGCCCGTCCCAGCGCCGCAGCACGGCAGCAGGCAAATATAATTGAGCAATCCGGGAAGGCGCATCCCCGCCTGCTCAATCTTCATCCCGTTCGCCCTTGGCAATGCTTCATAACGAATGGTCATCCCCAACCCTTCACAGGAGCACTCTTGAAGTTCTCTCTTACCGCCATCCTTGTGCTCGCAGCCGCCATCCCTGCCGCCCGCGCGCAAAGCAACTACGAGATCCAGGTCTACGGCGCTGACACGGTCGCTCCGCACACCACCATGGTCGAGCTGCACTCCAACTTCACCGCCGACGGACAGCGCAACTTCGTCGGCGGCATGGAGCCCACTCACCACGCCGAGCACGAAACTATCGAAATCACGCAAGGCGTCAACAGTTGGTCTGAGGTTGGCTTTTATGTCTTCACCAGCGCGCGCAGCGGCCAGGGCGTCCAGTGGGTCGGCGACCACATCCGTCCCCGCGTCCGAGTGCCCGACTCGTGGCACTGGCCGGTCGGCGTCAGCCTCTCCACTGAAGTCGGTTATCAGCGCGCCCGCTTCGCCCCCGACACCTGGAACTGGGAGATTCGCCCCATCGTCGACAAGCAATCCGGCCGCTGGTACTGGGCCGTCAACCCCGCCCTCGAACGCACCTGGCACGGCCCCGACGTCAACCTCGGCATCGACTTTTCGCCGGCTATCAAAGTCAGCTACGACTTCACAAAGAAGATCACCGGCGGCATCGAGTACTACGCCGACTACGGCAGCATCCGCGACATCGCCAGCCTCCACAATCAGCAGCAGCAGTTCTTCCCCGCCATCGACCTCAATCTCTCGCCCGACTGGGAACTCAACTTCGGCGTAGGCATCGGCCCCACCGCCGCCACCGATCACTGGATTGTGAAGTGTATTGTCGGTCGCCGCTTCACTTGGCGCCCCAGGCGCAAATAGCCTGAAGTGTTTATCGAACTCCCGCCCCCGCCCTATATGTCGATATGGCCTGGTGTGCTGTCTCCGATATTCGCAGCAAAACACAGGTTGTCATCCTGAGTTCCCCCGACAGGCAGTCATCCTGAGTTCCCCCCGACAGGTTGTCATCCTGAGCGAACGGGGCCCCAAGCGCTTTCCGGGCTCCCCAAAGAGCGCTTTTGCTCTTTGGGGTGGAGCGTGGGGGGTGGTGAGTCGAAGGATCTGCTGTTGTTTTTCAAACAACTTCGGAGACAGGCCCTAGTCGTCGTCATCCTTGCCGGACTTCTTCACGTGCACCTTCAGCATCGCCGGCACCGGTTTGTTCCCCATCGCATCCTTCCACAAGATGACGTTCAGCTTTTCCGTGGGAGCCCGGTCCGCGTGGCTGAAGTCCATCTTCATGCTCTCTTTTGCGCCCGCCGCGGTTTTCTGGTTAGCCGTATAAATCAAGCCGTTGTCGCGATTCGAGTAGTCCGCCCTAAACGCCGGTTGATCGCCGGCCCCGGTAAACAGAGTCGAGATCAGCGAGCTGAACGCATCATTGTTATTCATCGGCGGCAGCCCCAGCAGAGACTCCATTGTGCGCAGTACGCTCACCGTCGAGTAGAAGCGGCTGTCAACAAACGGCGCCCCGTCAGCGCCGCGCGGCGAATACTTGCTGATCACAAGCCCCAGGCTGCGGTGCGCGTCAACGTGGTCGGCGCCTGCCTGCGCATCGTCTTCGAGAATGAAGAAAGCGGTGTCCTCCCAGAACGGCGAGTGCGAAATCGCTTCAACTGCCCTTCCCACCGCCAGGTCGTTATCGGCAACCGACGACTTGGGCGTCGGTCCGCCGGGCCTGGTCCCCGCCGTGTGGTCGTTCGGGAAGCGCAGCATCACAAAGTCCGGCATCGTGTCTTTGCCGCGTTCCCTCTCCGCGATCCAATCTTTCAAATGCCGCTCAAAAACCGCGAACCGCACCTGGTCCGGAACCAGTAGATTGAAGTCCGGCGACTCCGGCGCAAAGTGCCCCACCAACTCCGGCTTTGTTGCGATGTTGCTGGCGATCAGCGGAATGGCCCACGGCCACTTGTTCACGCCACCGCCCCACTCCGCAGGTAATGGCTCGCCCGGAGCAATCGCCTTGCGCGCGCAGCTGCCGCCTGCAAGCATCGGCCCCTGCTGCGGATTGGCCGTTTTTGCCTCATCGCAGAAGGTCGAGGAGATGTACTCGCCAAAATGGTAGTAAGTCTTTCCGTGAGCCGCCAGATCCCCCCAGAGATATCCACTCTGCGGCTCGTTCACGTCCGGTATCTTCTGCAGCAGCGGATACCCATCCGCCACCACGCCCTCGTAATCGTAGCTCCGCTGGCTGCCGCGATACGACTGCTGCCAGGTCTTCTCCAGGTAATCGGTGCCGATCGCCGCCGTCGACCAAACGTGACCGTCTCCGGAAACTTCGCCCGAGTCAAAGAAGTTATCAAGCACACCAAACTGAAGCGCGAGCTTGTGCAGATTGGGCGTGATCGCCTCGCCGAACATCGTTAGGCTCGGATCGCCGTTGCCCACCTGCTTTCCATCCCTGCTCAGATCGCCGAACACCTGATCGTAGGTCCGGTTCTCTTTGATGATGTAGATCACGTGCTTGATCCGGCCCGGCGCCCCTCCGGCAAAGGTAATCTTCTCCGCCGCCGCCTTCATGCGATTCGACTCGAGCACCACCGAAGTCCACTGCGGCAGTTTTGCCGCGATGTCCGCCTCATCCAGCGTAGCCAGCGAGCCATACAGCAGCGTCGGGATGTAGGCGTTGGCTCTCTGCCGCTCGCTGCTCCGCATCCCCTCGACCGGGCGCTGGGGAAAGTTGTTGGGCCCGGTCCCCTTCCCCTTGTCGGTGGCCACATAGAGCTTTCCGCCGGATGCCGAAGGAATGAAGGCCATCGATATCGGCATCCATTCGGTCGGCACGAATCCGATCGGTTCCACCATCCCTTGCTTGGATGCCTTTGCCGTAAGTTGCTTTGTGTCGATAACCGCAACAGCGTCGCTGGCCATGTTCCCCACGTAGAGCCGGCTTCCATCGCCGTTCACGGCCAGCGCCACCGGCTCGGCCCCGAAATAGCTCTGATGCGGGAGCCGTGTGTCGAAGTACCCCTTCACGGAAAACTGTCCGGCCCCCACATTCACCGCCGCAACCGCGTCCCTGTTAGACAGCGCCACATACAAAGTCTTTCCGTCCGGCGAAAACTCGAACGCACAGGGATGGGTTCCCGGCGCGGTGGGGCTAGAGGGTTTGAGCAAGGCCAGCTTGCGAGTTACCACTCCCTTCACCAAGTCCAGTTCCACGATCTCCGATGAATTCCATAGTGCAACGAAAGCACGAACGCCATCCTTCGCGACCGCCAACGCAATGGGATAGGTCGAGGGCACGGCATCGCTCTCGGAAAGATCGAAACGCTTCTCGATTGCGCCCGTCGCGGTATCGAGAAGCAGTACATCGTCGGAGAGATTATCGGCGATCAGCAGCTTTTCCGCGCCGGCCGGACCAACCACCGCGATCGCCGCGGGATAGGGCACGCCCTTATCGCCGTCCACATCGCCGATCAGCTTTGTCTTTCTACCCAGTGCAAGCTGCTGCAAGGGCAGATTGATCAGGCGCTCAGGAGCGACTTTTCCGTCACTAAAGCTGTAGACAACCACCCCGCTACCGACGGCGTCCTTACTGCCGCCAAGCGGATCAGTCAGTGAAGCCATACTTGCGTAAATGTGTTTGCCATCGCGGCTGAAGGCCAACCCGGAGTAGAGCGTCTGCTTGCCAGTCCTTGCCATCATGCGCTCGTCCGGAAAGTCCGCCAGCATGCCCGTCTGCGTATCCAGCACCGCGAGCGACTGTTCATACTTCGACTCAAAGGTGCCATATCCGGCGTTTACCGTGACAACGTAGCGCCCGTCGGGAGAGACGGCCATGGACACAGGCAGGCTGTTCAGCCGCTGCGGATGCCCCGGAATCTCGCCGATCAACTGCTTGCTTGACGGCAGATCGATGGACTGCGCCGCAAACGCCGCCGGCCCCAGAATGAGGGCCACACTCGGAACCAACACAAGAAACTTCGAAGTCATTTCTACCTCAGAGTGCAAGCCCCTGCTTTTGCGTTCGCAAGCCTTTCAGCGCAACGAACAGGTCTGGGCTTTTCTTCAAGCAGGATTGTACATGGTGTGTGTGAATGAGACTATCCGAAACAGACTTGCTGCTACCTGGCGGTGTGGCTCTGCGGCTCAAGCGAATTCATGCGTAGGCAAGCGCAGTCCATGCTTACTTTGTTCTCCCCGGCCCATTGCAGGCCGGGGAGAACAAAATGTTTTTACAAATTATTAAACCAATCCACATCTAAGTCTATGGATAGATGCCGCGGAGCTGCACCGCCTCGGCCACGCGGCCGATGCCGAGCATGTTGGCGGCAATACGCATCGACACATTCCGTTCCAGGTGGATCTTGAGAACGTCGCGGAACGACGTCTTCATTACCCGCTCCAGGCGGTTGTAAATGTCCTGCGCCTCCCAGAACAGATGCTGCTCATCCTGGACCCACTCGAAGTAAGAGACCGTGACTCCGCCGGCGTTGCAGAGAATATCAGGAATCACGAACACGCCCTTGGCTTCCAGTATTCTGTCGGCTGCGGGAGTGAGAGGTCCATTGGCCGCCTCGGCAACAATCCGTGCGCGCACCGTAGCTGCATTATCGGCGTGGACCGTATTCTCCAGCGCCGCCGGCACCAGGATGTCGCAGTTCAGTGCCAGCAGATCGGCCGGCTCCAGCGGTTCGCTCTCCGGGAATCCCTCCACATGCCCAACGAGGGCTTTCATGTGAATGAGCTCGGGAACATTCAGGCCGTTGCGGTTGTAGATACAGCCAGTAGAATCGCTGACCGCGATGATCTTCGCTCCTGCTTCATGCAGCAACTGTGCCGCGATCGAACCAGCGTTGCCGAAGCCCTGCACCGCGACCGTTGCACCCTTCAGTTGCATTTTCAGATGCTCGCAGGCGCACTCAATCGTGTAAAACACGCCGCGCCCGGTAGCTTCATTGCGGCCCAACGATCCACCAAGGCTGATGGGCTTGCCCGTTACCACGCCGGGAATCGGATAGCCCTTCGTCATGCTGTAGGTATCCATGATCCAGGCCATGGTCTGTGAATTGGTATAGACGTCCGGCGCGGGAATGTCCTGCTCCGGCCCAATCAAGGGAAGAATCGCGCTTGTGTAGCGCCGCGTCATCCTTTCCAGTTCGCCTTTGGACATGTGCTTCGGGTCGCAGGTGATTCCGCCCTTGGCCCCACCAAAAGGAATATTCACGACTGCGCATTTCCACGTCATCCAGGTGGCCAGCGCCTTCACCTCGTCCAGCGTTACCTGGGGGTGGAAGCGAATGCCGCCCTTGGCTGGTCCGCGTACCTGGCTATGCTGCACGCGATAGCCCTCGAAGCGGTGAATGCGCCCATCGTCCATGCGCACCGGTACTGTAACCATGAGGATTCGCTCCGGATACTTGATCATCTCCCGCGTATCTGCGTCCAGTCCCATGGCGTCCGCTGCTGTATCGAAGTTCTCCAGGGCCACGTCATAGGCGTTCCCTGTACTCTTAGTCATCAGCATGTTTTTCCTCCTTGCATGAACCTCGCCGTTGCGTTAACTGCGCATTGGCATTGGTTCAAGCGACGCTCGTCTCCGCCAGCTTGACCTCTTCAATCGGCTGCTGCTGTCCGCCGTAGACCGGAACAAGCCACTTCCGGTAGGCGGCCATATGTCCTCGCGTTGCATCGAAATACGCCTGCTGCAACTGGCTAGCAATCGGGCCAATAGCGCCATCCTTCACCTGCCGGTGATCCACACGCACGATAGGCGCGATCCCAACCGCGGTCCCAGTGAGAAACAACTCGTCGCATACATACAACTCGCTGCGATCGATCGGCCGCTCCACAACCTGCATGCCCAGTTCGCGCTGCGCCAGTTCCATAATCGAGTCGCGAGTAATGCCCTCAAGCACGTTTTCCGTGGTCGGCGGCGTAATCAGCTTTCCCTTCCGCACCATGAAGATGTTGCACGTGGCGCCCTCGGCCACGTGGCCGCTCTCGTTCAGGAAGATCGCCTCGTCGAAACCGCAGCGGCGCGCTTCATCGCTGGCCAGCGCACTGTTCACATAGGCGCCGCAGATCTTGGCGCGCGCGGGAATCGCATTGTCTTCAATGCGACGCCATGAACTCACTCCCGCATGCAGGCCGTTCTCCGCGTGCAAATAATCGCCGAAGGGCAGCGCGATAATTGCCCATGCATCCTGATCGTCGGTAGCCACGCCAATGCGTTCCGCGCTCTTGTAAGCAATGGGCCGGACATAGACATTGGTGCGGAATGCATTGCGCCGCATCAGCTCTACCGTAATTCCGCACAACTGCTCAGGCGACATCGGCACATCAATGCGCAGGATGCCGCAGTTCAACTTCCAACGCTCGTAGTGCTCCTGGGCACGCATGACAAACAGTTCCTGCGCCGGCTCATCCCAGTGCGCACGGATACCTTCAAAGACGCCAGTTCCATAGTGCAGCGCGTGCGTAAGTATGCCGACGCGGGCCTCGCGCAACTGCATATACTGACCATCGAAATACACAATCAGGTTCGGATCTCCATCTGCCTTCACGTCACACCTCCGGGTATGCCTCCCTCAACAGTTCCCTGCCCCGCGCCAATGCGCGTTCGTCGAGCGCAAACCATTTTGCATTTTTGACCAGGCGGCGTAGCGCCACGTCGATGCTGGCCTGCGGCAACCCCTTGGCAATCTCAAGCAGAACACCCAGCATCACCATGTTGGCGATACGCGCGTCGCCCAGTTCATGGGCCACTTGAGTAAACGGAAGTGCGACCACTTGCACGTCCTCGCGCACGCAATCGGCCGGGAACTCTTCGCCGTTGTAAATCACCCATCCGCCCGGACGCACGCTCTTGTCGAATTTCCTGAGCGACGGCTCATTCATCGCCGCAAGGATGCTGGGCGCTGTGACCAACGGCGAATCAATCGTCTGGTTTGACAGCCGCACGTGGCAGTTCGAAGTACCGGAACGCATCTCCGGCCCGTAAGACGGAAGCCACGAAACTTCAAGACCCGCATCCAGGCCAGCCTCCGCCAACACTTCACCCAGCAGCAGAACTCCCTGCCCGCCAAAGCCGGCCACACGCACATGAAGATCGATTGCCGCGGTCTGCTCGCTGAGCGCCGCCCGTTCTTCGGGCAGTTCCTCATCGGCCAAGCCAAGAAGCCCGGGAATCGCATCGAGCGATGGCGCGCGTTCCAATTGCCTCCGCTCTCGCCCGTCCTTGGTGCGATCGCAAAACACGCCCAGCGAATAGGTCTTCTCCATCACGTCGCGCACCCAGTGCTGTGCATCCACCGCGGACATCTTCCAGATTGTCGGGCAGGGCGCAAGCACCTCGATCAGCGAGAAGCCAAGCCCTTTCACCTGGTTTTCCACCCCCCGCCGCACCGCGCGGTTCGCCTGCGCGATCTGCTTGTTGTCACCCAGACCCACGCGCTCGATGTAAACCGGCCCCTGAAGCGTGGCAAGCAGTTCGCTCACATGCATCGGATAGCCTTCAGTCGCGGCATTGCGGCCGTTGGGGGTAGTGGTGCTCTTCTGCCCGATCAACGTGGTGGGCGCTATCTGTCCGCCAGTCATGCTGTAGATAGCGTTGTTGACAAAAATCACCGTGATGTTCTCGCCGCGATTGGCCGCATGAAGTATCTCCGCTGCGCCGATGGCGGATAAGTCGCCGTCCCCCTGGTAACCAATAACGATGCTCTCCGGCCTGCTGCGCTTCATGGCTGTTGCTACTGCCGGTGCGCGCCCATGCGCGGCCTGCACATTGCCTACATCGAAGTAGTAATAGGTAAACACCGAGCAACCGACCGGGCCTACCAGAATCGTCTTGTCCTGAATGCCCAACTCGTCGATGGCGCGGGCCAGCATCTTGTGCACAATGCCGTGGCCGCACCCTGGGCAAAAGTGCGTCTGGTGCTGTAACTCCGGCTTGCGCTCATAGCGCTCATAGAAGGACTTTGCCTTGCCGTGTACCACCGTGTAGTCCTGAACCAATTCACTAGACATTTGCCATCTGCTCCTCATCCAACTCGACTGCGGGCGGTGATTTCCGCGCCAGCGCGCGCACCAGGGCAAGTACTTCTTCGTGTGACGGCACATTGCCGCCGGCGCGGCCCAGGAACTCGACCGGCCGAACGCCGTTCAATGCCAACCGCACATCTTCAAGCAATTGGCCGTTGCTCATTTCGACAACGACAAAAACGCGCGCAGTTTCGGCAATGCGCTGGAAGTGCGCAATCGGAAATGGATAAAGCGTAATCGGCCGCAGAACGCCTACGTTAATGCCCTCGGCGCGTGCCTCCGCGGTCACGGCTTTCAGAATCCGGCCGACGATCCCATAGCCCACCAGAACAATCTCCGCGCCCTCGGTTTGCCACTCCTCCGCCCGCGCCTCAGCATGTTCCGCGCAGCGATATTTCTGTTCGAGATTCCGGTTATGCGCTTCCAGATCGTCAATGTCCATGAAGAGGGACGTGATCAGATTGCCGCGCGTGGCGGCGGTGCCGGTAACCGCCCACTCGTGCTCGTGCGTCTCGACGGCGGTTTGCGGAAACTCGACCGGCTCCATCATCTGGCCAATAAATCCATCGGCCAGCAAAACCACCGGATTCCGATAGCGGTCGGCGAGTTCAAAGGCCAGCGCTGTCAGGTCGGCCATCTCCTGCACGGAATGCGGAGCCAGCACGATGGTGTGGTAGCTGCCGTGGCCGCCCCCCTTCACCACCTGGTGATAGTCGCTCTGCTCGGCGGCAATGTTGCCCAGGCCCGGTCCGCCGCGAGTGATGTCGGCAATCACGCATGGAAGTTCCGCGCCCGCCATATAGCTGATGCCTTCCTGCATCAGGCTGATCCCAGGACCGCTCGATGCGGTCATGCAGCGCACGCCCGCCGAGGCCGCTCCGTACAGCATATTGATCGCCGCAACCTCGCTCTCGGCCTGCAGAAACACGCCGCCCGTCCGCGGCATGTATTCCGCCGCGGCCTCGGTAATCTCGCTGGCCGGTGTAATGGGATAGCCATAGAACGCCCGGCATCCAGCAAGAATGGCGCTCTTGACGATAGCTTCGTTGCCCTTCATCAGTTGCTTGCGCATTGGGCAGCTCCCTCTATTTTTGTACTTATACCGGGCCTTTGCATCGCGGCCCGCAGCACCGTGATGGCTCCTGGCTCGGGGCAGGCCATAAAGCAGATTCCGCACCCAGTGCATCCCGTGCCTGCGTACACCGCGGTGCGATAGCCGTAGTGATTCAAATGCTCGCTCATGCGGATCGCCTTCGGCGGACAGGCTTCCATGCACAGCCCGCAGCCCTTGCACTCCTCTTCATCGATCCGCAACAAGCCTCGATCCCGCTTGCCAACTTCCGTCATTCCCTGCTCCTATCCAGCACGCAGCCGCCTCTCAGACAAACACGGCTGCCGTCTTATCGCGCTCCAGATAATGGGCGCGCTCTGCAAAATCTTCCAGTTCCTGTTGAAAGCGCGGATCGGCGATGGCAATCAATGCCTGAGCCCTCTCGCGCAACGTCTTTCCATGAAGGTATGCGATGCCATGCTCGGTAACCACGTAATGCACGTCTGCACGCGAAGTCACAACTCCCGCTCCCGGCTCCAGCACCGGCACAATCCGCGACACGTTGTCGTGCATCGCCATTGCGGGCAGTGCGATGATGGGCATTCCACCCTTCGACCGCGCCGCTCCGCGAATGAAATCCAGTTGCCCGCCGAAGCCGCTATAGGGCCTGGTCCCTAGCGAATCGGCGCAGACCTGGCCGGTCAAATCCACCTGCAGTGCCGAATTGATGGCGACCATGCGATCGTTCTGCGCAACCACAAATGGATCGTTAGTGTAGCTGATCGGCCTGAACTCGAAACAGGGGTTATCGTTGATGCAATCGAAGAGCCGCTGCGTTCCCAGCACGAACGACACCACTGCCTTGCCCCGAAGCAGCGTTTTCCGTTCGCCATTGATCACACCGGATTCGATAAGATCGACAACTCCATCCGGGCACATCTCCGTGTGAATGCCCAGATCGCGCTTGTCGCCAAGGCACTCAAGCACTGCTTCGGAGATGCCGCCGATCCCGGTCTGCAGCGTCGCTCCGTCCGGAATCAGCGAGGCCACATTCCGCGCCACGCGCATATGCACCTCGCTGAAAGGTTCCGTGTGCAGCTCGTGCAGCGGATGGCACGTCTCCACCACCGCGGAGATCCGGCTCGCATGAATGAATGTGTCCCCATGCGTGCGCGGCATCCGCTCGTTGACCTCGGCGATCACGGTCTTTGCGCTGCGGACTGCGGCCAGCGTGCAGTCCACCGCCGCTCCCAGGCTCACGAATCCATGCGCGTCCGGCGGCGAAACCTGCATCAACACCACATCCAGCGGCAAAGCTCCGCTTTCGAACAGACCTTCGATTTCGCTCAGAAAGATGGGTGTGTAGTCGGCGCGGCCCGCGGCCACTGCCTCGCGTACATTCGCGCCCAGAAATAGTCCACGGTGCCGAAAATGCCCTTCGTATTCTGGCTTCGTATAGTCCGCGCTGCCCAGCGTCATCATGTGAACGATTTCGACATCGTGCAGATGGGGAGCGCACGCCACAAGTGCGTCCACAAGGACTGACGGCGTGCCGCATCCAGACTGTATCCATACACGATCGCCGGAACTCACTGCTTCCAGCGCCTCGACAGCACTCATGCGCTTGCTTCGATAATCCTCGCGCCAGGACATCTTCAACCATCTCCGGATGCGCTTCTTTTTCCCTTGCGCATCCTCCCCGGCCGGTACCGCTTTCAAGCTGCCTGCCAGGGCTGCGGCCTTGTCCTTTTCCAGATAAAAGCCTGGCTCCAAGGCACTCTAAATATATCCCCAAAGCCCGCGCTATTCTGCTCCTTGCAACAGGGGTCTGCTGTGATGGGTGTCACCCAAGCAATCGTACGTACCAGGTCCGGCAGCAAAGCGTCATTTCCTGATTGCTTTCGCCCCTCAAACATCTTTAAAATGTGCGAGTTCATGGCAACAAGTCCCTTATTTTTAAATATTTACACTTTCTCCCCTGCAAGCATCCAATCCCCGCCAAAGGGCCAGTTTGGACTGCTGCATTTTCCGATGCATCTCCCTGATTCGATGTCTGCCGATTGACTCGCAATCCATCGCTCCCATGAGTTCAAGTTGCGTTGTTTCTGCCGCTGATGCAGCCTCGAACGCCCCTGTTCGCACGACTGATTAGGGGAGACAAGTCTTCGCCAATTGATGCAAACTGGAAAGCATGATCTCTGACACTCGCACTTCCGAACTTCATTCAGCCGCGGGGCTTCTGCTCGAGGCACGCTGCACTGCGGCGCCGCTTGCCGATCTGCCTGAAGCTCTACAGCCCGTCTCGCTCGAAGAGGCCAGCTTTGTGCAGGACGCCATGGCCCGCGCTCTCGAACCCCAAGGCGTGCGCGCATGGAAAGTCGGCGCACCCGCGCCCGATGCCACGCCTATGTTTGGCCCCATGATCTCCGCGTGGATCACGGACGACGCAGGCACACTCACGGAACCGCGTTACCGTCTGCGCGGCCTCGAAGCCGAGATTTCGTTTCTGATTGGCCAGGACCTGCCCCCGCGCCAGACTCCCTACACGCGCGAGGAAGTCATCGCCGCAATTGCAAGCTGTCATCCTGCCATCGAGGAACTGGAAGCTGGGCTTTTGGATCCTTCGAAGGTAGCGCGATTCACCATGATCGCCGATCTGCAGATGCATGGCGGCTTTGTTCACGGCCCTGCCGTTTCAGGATGGCGGCAAATCAACTTCGCCAAAGAGTCCGTTTCGCTCGCCGTGGATGGCAAAGTTCGCGTAGAGCGCACCGCATCCAACACCGCCGGCACTGACCTGCTGCGGCTGGTGCTCTATCTGGCCAACGAAGGCGCGGCGCGCACTGGCGGTCTGAAACGCGGTGACTGGATCACCACAGGAAGTTGGACCGGCAACACCCTTGCCTCGGCCGGCTCGCAAGTCAATGTGCGCTTCTCCACTGCGGGCAGCGTGTCGTTGCGCTTTGCGTAAAATTAAATAACATCAAACCGGGTGATGAGTTTAGGTCGGACGAGTCACCCCATTTCACTGAGTCCATCGAAAATACGGAGTTGCCCGCATGCCCAGTTCCATCGATCTTCCCCATGTTGAATTCCTTGCTCCCATTACCGAAAGCTATGCGGAAATATTGACGCCGGAGGCGGTCGCCTTCATCGTCGATCTGCAGCGCACCTTTAACCAGCGCCGTAAGGCACTGCTCGACGCCCGCCACGAACGCCAGAAGCGGCTCGATGCCGGCGAAAAGCCCAACTTCCTTGCCGAGACACAAGCAATCCGTGATGCTGCATGGACGGTGGCGCCGCTGCCCGCTGACATTCTCGATCGCCGCGTCGAGATCACCGGCCCCGTCGATCGCAAAATGATCATTAATGCTCTCAACTCCGGCGCAAAGGTCTTCATGGCGGATTTTGAGGACTCGAACACACCGACATGGAACAACCTGCTCGACGGTCAGATCAATCTGCGTGATGCCATTCGGCGCACCATCACTTACTCCGACCCGGCCTCCGGAAAGCAGTACAAGCTCAACGACAAGACCGCCGTGCTGTTTGTCCGCGCGCGAGGCTGGCACATGGAGGAGCGGCACATCCTCGTGGATGGCGAGCCCATGTCCGGCTCCATCTTCGATTTTGGCCTCTACTTCTTTCACAATGCCAAAGAGCTGCTGGCTCGCGGCAGCGGCCCCTATTTTTATCTGCCAAAGATGGAGAGCCACCTTGAAGCGCGTCTGTGGAACGACATCTTTGTCCGCGCGCAACAGAAGCTCGGCCTGCCGCAGGGCTCAATCAAAGGCACCGTGCTTATCGAAACCATCCTTGCCAGCTTTGAGATGGACGAGATTCTCTACGAGTTGCGCGAACACTCCGCGGGTCTGAACTGCGGGCGCTGGGACTACATCTTCAGCTTCATCAAAAAGTTCTCCAACGACCCGCATGCCGTCTTACCCGATCGCGGCCAGGTGACCATGGCGACGCATTTCATGCGCAGCTATTCAAAACTTGCCATCAAGACATGTCACAGGCGCAACGTCCATGCTATGGGCGGCATGTCGGCTTATATCCCCATCAAGAGCGACCCCGTGGCTAATGACAAGGCCATCGCCCAAGTGCGGGCTGACAAGGAACGCGAAGCCAGCGACGGCCACGACGGCACCTGGGTGGCTCATCCCGGCCTGGTCCCGATCGCGATGGAAATTTTCGACCGTCTGATGCCTCAGCCCAACCAGATTTCAAAACAGTTGCCCGACTACAACGCCACCGCCGAAGACCTGCTTCAGATTCCCGAGGGACAGATCACCGGCGCCGGACTGAAGCAGAACGTCGCCGTGGGACTGGGTTATGTTGAAGCGTGGCTTCGCGGCATCGGCTGCGTTCCGCTCTTCAATCTCATGGAAGACGCCGCCACCGCGGAGATCAGCCGCGCGCAGCTTTGGCAATGGGTGCATCAGAAAGCCAGGCTCAGCGATGGAAGAACCGTAGACATTCCTATGGTCGAAAACCTGATCGCCGCCGAACTCGAAAAGCAGAAGGTAGCCGTCGATGCCGTCCGCTACGCAGCATACGAAAAGGCCGCGGACCTGATGCGTGAGCTGGTTCGCGCACCGCAGTTCATTGAATTCCTCACCCTGCCCGCCTATCAGAGAGTACTGGCTGAGGAGAAGTTCGACGCCGCCTAGCCTACTCGTTTCTCGTTGAGATCGCGTTCACGCTGATCAATCCGACCCCGATGAACGCGCATCTTCAAGCCGCCACACTTTTCAGTAACCAATAATGAAAGCCGTCCACGATTGCCATCAGCGCCGCCTGGTTCAGGTCGCTGCTGACTCCGGCGGTAATCCACGGTTCGTGACCATCGGCGTTGAAGCTCACCGTAACGCGGACGTGCGCCGCCGTGTCCTGCGCCGACACATCAATGGCTGTCACGGTAAACGTGCCCAGCCGCATTTGCGCAATTGCCGGATACCACTTCTCCAGTTCCTGCCGCATTGCCTTGGTCAGCGCATCCACTGGCCCAGCGCCCTCGGCGCGCGTCGTAACCACCGTGGACTCGCCGATCGACAACTGCATCGACGCCTGAACGTACCGGTTCCCCGTCTCGTCCGACTCATCCAAAACCCGCCAGCTCTTCACGCTGAAGCGATCTTTCAAGGTCCCAAGCACCCGCATGCAAGCCAGCTTGAAGGAGACTTCGCTCACCGTGAACGCGCCGCCGTCGATCAGCCCCTGGTTCGTGTCCATCAGCGCCTGCGCCTGCGCGGAGCTGAGTGGTACGCCAAGCGCCTCTGACAGCAGAACAACGTTGGCTCGTCCCGACTGAGCATTGACGCCAATAACCGGGTTGGCGCCCACTCTGGCTGGATCGCACCACAGATAGGCTCCCGGATTCTTGCGCTCGCTGCTGCCGTGCATGCCGGCCCAGGTGCCGAAAGCCCCAGGCCCCACGATGGGCGTTCCGTGAGGAGCCTCAAGGCCGAAGGCCGCATACGCCGAGTGCGCCAGGCTGGTGAGCCCCGTCAGCGCTTCGGGCGAAACAAATTCGGCTTCTCCTCTCAGTTGCATCCCGCCGACAACTGTCGTCAGGTTCACATTGCCGCAGCGCTCGCCGGTTCCCAACAAAGTTCCCTGAACCTGAACCGCGCCGGCAAGAATCGCAGCGCGGCTATCGGCAATGTCAAGGCCGCGATCCGTATGTCCATGAAATCCGAATCTGGCATCGGGATAACTGCGCGTCAACCCGCCTATCACATGCGCAACTTCTTCAGGACTGGCGCCGCCGTTGGTGTCGCACACAACCAGCCGGCTCACCTTCTGGCGAACGCATTGCTCTACCATCTCGTGAAAGTAATCCCGGCTGCTCTTCTTCAATTCGTCATCGCAAGGATTGCCGTTTTCGCGTCGGCCACATGCGGCGTCCATGGCGTGTTCAAAGTCAACCATCACTTCAAGGCCGTTGTCATGGAGACACTGAATCGTCTCGGAAACCATCAGCAGATTTTCTTCCGGCGTGGTCTCCAGTGACTTGGTGATGTCCAGCAGCCTGGACTTGACCACAACCACCGCAACAGAAACGCGCCTCTTGTTGGCGACCATGAATTGGACGTCCGGCCAATCCTGCACCTTGGCGCCGCGCCCGCGGGTTCTGCCAAACAGTGCCAGTTTCATGGCGCCCGTATCCACGGATTCAAGTGCTCCGGTCAAGTCTGTAACAAACTGATTCGCGCCCGCAAAGCCAATCTCCGCATAGCGGACACCAAAGGCGCCCATGCGCTGCAGCAGCATGACAGCGTTCGGCACAGAGATTTCCAGATTCGGCTGCTGCAAACCGTCGCGCAGGCTGGTATCAAACAGTTCGATTTGTCTAACTTTCGTTCCTGTCATTTGTCCCTGTTCACAATTGCAAATGCATCCCTGGTGTCCTCAGTCTGAAGTTCATATAAAAAATTGACTGTCATCCTGAGCGGAGATTGGCGTGTATTTTGCGCCAATCGTAGTCGAAAGCCCTGCGGTTCAGGTGCCCGATTTATGTCAAGAAAGTGCCCTGCCTCCCAAGTTCATAACATAATCGCGCCTGTCATGAAGTTCATAACATAATTGCGCCTGTCATTCTGAGCGAACGGGGCCCCGAACGCTTTTCAGTTCGGGGGTGGTGAGCGAAGAATCTGCTTTTGCCTTCCCCCGATTCTTACACGAGCTTCTCACTCACCACACTAGCTGGAATTCTCGCGCAAGAAGTTACTTCTTTTATCATATCTGCCCGGAATTGTGAGGCCGTGGCGAAACCTGAAATTGCAAGGCCACGCACGTGCCATCCCCCTAACCCGAGCTGCGGGATTCCCGGATCCCCCAGCGCCTTGCCGATAATTACCACCCAAAGGCGCACAATCTAGACATGGGTTCCTCTATCCACATCCTCGAAAGCACACATGCAGACCTCTCCCCGGCCAGTGCCGTGGAACAGAATGAACTCCACTTGGCAGCTTTTCTATTCCCCATTCCTTGTTTCCCCCTGCCTTACCCCACCCCCCCTCCCCGTCAATTGCACCGATTACAGGGCACCGCAAAAATAACTCGCCCAGAATCAATGCAATACGGGAGCGACCCAGTGTATAAGTAGTAAACATGACGTCATTTTTCGCGCATTTTCAGCGGTTTTCTTGCCAATATCTGCCCTCCGAAGCCCTTTAGAGGCCTCGATCACTCATTTCTTGCGCACGTGTGCTACTTACGATTGGCGCGGAGTCGCACTGTTTCCCGTTCCTCCGGACACGCGTCGCGTTTTCGGTAAACCCCACTATGCTGGTACGGTGACAGAAGAGGAATTGGTATGTGCATCAATCGTCGCATGGCCCTGTTCATTACGCTTTTGCTAACTTCGCCGCATCTCTTCTCCCAGTCTGCGGCGCCCTCTCATGGCTGGGCCATCGCCATTCACGGCGGCGCGGGAGAAAGCGAGTGGGAGCACATGGACCCTGCCACTGCATCCGCCTACCATGATTCTCTGGCCAAGGCACTCGCCGCCGGATCGGCTGTACTCAAGCGCAACGGCAAAGCATTAGATGCAGTCGAGGCCGCGGTCGAGGTACTCGAAGACGACCCTCTCTTCAATGCCGGCCGCGGTTCTGCCTTCGCCGCCGACGGCGCCAATGAGATGGACGCCGCGCTCATGGATGGAGCAACGCTCGCTGCGGGCTCCGTCGCTTCTGTGCATTCGACGCGTCATCCCATCGCGCTGGCCCGCGCGGTTATGGACCACACTCCCTATGTCATGATGGTCGGCGCCGGAGCCGACGCCTTCGCGCGCGCTCAGGGCATCGAGCAGCAGCCACCTTCCTTCTTCTTCACTGAGATGCGCTGGCAGGAATTTGTCTCCATAATGCGCTCCAGCAACCGTCCCGTTCCGCCGCGGCCACCGGGCGTCCCTCCGCAAGTAAAGCCAGCATCCGTACCAGTGCCTGCGCCGATCTTTGCGCACCGTTTCGGAACCGTTGGTGCTGTCGCCCGTGACAGCGAAGGGCATCTTGCCGCGGCCACCTCGACAGGAGGAATGCAGGGCAAACTGCCCGGCCGCGTTGGCGATTCGCCAATCATCGGCGCCGGAACCTATGCAAGCGACCATTCGTGCGCTGTATCCGGCACTGGCGTCGGCGAGTATTTCATCCGCCTCACCCTGGCCACGCAGGTCTGCACTCTGGTCGAGGAAGGGCTCACGCCACAGCAAGCCACCGACCGCATGATTCACTCGGAGTTACCGCTTCTCAAAGGCGGCGAGGGTGGCGTCATTGTGCTTTCTCCAAGCGGTGCACCGGTCTGGAGTTCAAATACTCTTGGCATGTTTCATGCCCGCGAAGAAGCAGGCCGTACACCGGAGATCTACGTCAAGTAACCTGGTGGGCACCCAAGGTTCCCCTGCAGCAATAGCCTTTCTCTGGTTTACTTCGCCGCGGCCGATTGTCCCAGCGGGATCAGCTCCGGATCCTGAATCCGCGCTGGCGCCGATCCGGGCGGAGTGGCGCCTGCGTAAAAGGCCAGCCCCTGACTGCTTGGCGAGGGATAAATCAGGCTGGTAAGAACAGTCTCTCCGTCTTCGGCAAAAACCTCGATCGAGTTATTGTCCACAACGATCTCGATGGGAATCGTATCGGCCTGCGCGTGCTTGAGCGGTGCGGATACGCGGCCGGAAAAATCCGGAGACCAGTCCGTCTTCCCAGAATGCGTGCGATCGACAAATATCTGCCCTTTGGCTAAGTCGACTCCAACAACCGTCTCCTCTTCGGCGGATTCATTAGGGTTGTTGGTGCTGCGCCGCAGGCGGACTCCAGCTTCAGCCGACTCACCGGGATCGAGGGTAAAGCGCAGCCGGAAGACGCTGCCGGACAGCTTCTTTGAAGTAATGCGCGCATTGGCCTGAACTATTGTCTTAAAGGAAGGGCCGCCAAACATGGCTCGATTGATCTTGTCCGGAGCCAAGGCCAGAACCGGCTCCTGCACCAGCAAGAGAGGTTCCTGCGACGGTGTGGGAGGGGGATACGCGGAAGGCAGACGGAGAAAAAGGTGGCGGGCGAGAGTCATTTCGCCTCGCCCCGGCAAAGATGGCAGCTTGGCGGCATACTGCCAGTTGCTCATCCAGCCAATCCAGGTGCGGTCTTCGCTCGACGGCAGGTTAGAGAACGAGGTGGAGGCGTAGAAATCCTTGCCCCAATCGACCCAGTGGGGCCCTGAACCGGGGTGGTCTTCGATAAAACGAAAGCCGTCAAACTTGCCTATGAAGTATTGATCTCCCGAGCCACCGGCTGGACCTCCGGAACTGATATTGACGTTGAGCAGCCAGCGGCTGTCGACCAGTTTGTCTGAGTCGTCGTATACGGGCAGTTCGAAGAGGTCGGGGCATTCCCAAACGCCCGAGATCGCGCCAGCTGGCCCGAACTCGCTGGCCAACTCCCACTGCCGAAGGTTCTTTGAGCGGTAGAAACGGAGCTTATGCTGATCGGGAAGAGAAACTGCCATGACCCAACTCTGCGACGGCGCGTGCCAAAAGACTTTCGGATCGCGGAAATCCTTGAGCCCGAGATCGATCACTGGATTCGCCGCATATTTTGTCCAGGTGGCGCCACCGTCGCGGCTAAAAGCGATGTTCTGGGTCTGCTTGTCCTCGGAAGCCCCGGTGTAAATGGCGACCAGGCAGCCCGGGGTCTTCTGGCCCGCATCGCCGCATAGCCCGCTTGTGTTATCGCGATCCTCGACAGTAGAGCCGCTGAAGATGGCGACTCCCTTCTCTTCTGCTAGGGCGGTCGGAAGTTGCTTCCAATGGATCAGGTCAGGCGAAACAGCATGACCCCAGCTCATGTGGCCCCACTCATCGCCAAAGGGATTCAACTGAAAGAAAAGGTGGTACTGGCCATTGAGAAAGATCGGTCCGTTTGGGTCGTTGATCCAATTCGCCGGGGAATAAAAGTGAATCTTTGGCTGCCAGGCCGTCGCCGGAAATGCCCCTGCTGGAGCGGCCGCCGTCTGCTGTGCGAAACCTCGCACCGCAAAAATGAGTACTGCTGTGATGAAACAAACGAGTCCGGCCTTTGCCGACGAGCGGAATGGGAAATCCGTGTGCATGCCTCGATTTTACTAGCTCCGAAGCGGTATCACTCCGTCCAGGCAATCCGCTGCCAATCCACTCATAGCGCAATGCCACCCAGCCTACCCGAGCGTGCAGCCTTCCGTCTGGTGACCGAGGCCGTGCGCTTGATCGAGGCCGCTCCAAGCATCGACATCGAACGCGATATTCTCCCGTTCATGGAATTCAAACCGTTGATTGAAGACGTGAAATCCATGCCGCTTTCAGTCTTCTCGTAATCAGCGACCGAATCATCTGCAAAAACACGCGAGCGGGACCGATGGTCCCGCTCGCGGCGTAACTGACGAAGAATGATTTACAACCTGCAGATGAGCAGTTCGCGTTCGTAGACCATCTCTGACGGCAGGTGGTCGTGGAGCTTGATGAAGAGTTCTTCATGCCCAAGCAACTCGTTTCGCCATGTAAGCCGATCCACCTCCTGCAACCGTTCGAATCGATCGCGCGGGAAATCCAGCCCGGCCCATTCGATGTCGTCGTAACGAGGAGTCCAGCCGATCGCGGTTTCCTTGCCCTGTGCGCGTCCATGCGCGCGGTCGACAATCCACTTCAACACGCGCATATTCTCGCTGAAACCAGGCCACAGGAATTTGCCATTCTCGTCTTTGCGGAACCAGTTCACATGGAAGATGCGCGGCGTGGAACTCAGTGAGCGCTGCATTTTGATCCAGTGACGGAAGTAGTCGCCCATGTGATAGCCGCAGAAGGGCAACATAGCCATTGGATCGCGGCGAACTTTACCTATCGCGCCTGCAGCAGCCGCGGTCGTCTCCGAGCCCACGGTGGCGCCGACATAGACGCCTGCACTCCAGTTAAAGGCCTGGTAGACCAGAGGCATTGTTGTCGATCGCCTGCCGCCAAAGATGAACGCGCTGATCGGTACACCGTCAGGAGCTTCCCATGCGGCATCGATCACAGGACACTGCCGGGCAGGTGCGGTAAAGCGGCCATTCGGATGCGCTGCCGGCTTGCCCTTCTCTTTGCCGATCTCCGGGGTCCAGCGCTCTCCGCGCCAGTCCAGGCACTCGACCGGCGGTTCGTCCGTCATGCCCTCCCACCACACGCCGCCTTCCGGTGTCAGAGCCACATTGGTGAAGATGGTGTTCTTGCGAATCGTTGCGATCGCATTCGGATTCGTATTGGCGCCCGTTCCCGCCGCTACGCCGAAGAACCCGGCCTCGGGATTGATGGCGCGCAGTTGCCCGTTGGCATTCGGCTTGATCCAGGCAATGTCGTCTCCAACGGTCGTCACCTTCCAGCCATCGAAGCCTTTCGGCGGAATCATCATGGCGAAGTTCGTCTTGCCACAGGCAGAGGGGAACGCCGCTGCAACGTAAGTCTTCTCGCCCTCCGGCGACTCGACGCCGAGGATCAACATATGCTCGGCCATCCAGCCCTCGTCGCGCGCAATGTTCGACGCTATGCGCAGAGCGAAGCACTTTTTGCCCAGCAGCGCATTGCCGCCGTATCCGGAGCCAAAGCTCCAAATCTCACGCGTCTCGGGAAAGTGCACGATGTACTTTTCATCGTTGCAGGGCCACGGAACATCTTTCTGTCCTGCCGCAAGCGGAGCGCCTACTGAGTGCATGCACGCCACAACGCGCTTCTCATCCTTATCGATCTCGGCCAGCACCGGCGCTCCGATGCGCGCCATGATGCGCATATTGACCACAACGTAGGGAGAATCGGTCAACTGCACGCCGATCTGCGACATAGGCGAGCCGACTGGCCCCATGCTGAAAGCCAGAACATACATCGTCCGCCCGTGCATGCAACCGCTGAAAAGCTCCTTCAGCTTACGCCGCATCGCAAACGGTTCTTCCCAGTTGTTGGTTGGGCCGGCATTGTCCTTTGACAGCGAACAGATATAGGTGCGCTCTTCCACCCGGGCAACATCTCGAGGGTCCGAGCGTGCGTAAAAGCACCCCGGCCAAAGCTCCTCATTCAATTTAGTAAATGTGCCCGAATTCACCATCTCGCGGCATAGTTCGTCATTCTCCTCCTGGGTGCCATCCACCCAGTGAATAGCCGCGGGCTGTGTCAAATCAGCCATCTTCTCTACCCAGCGGATCAAGTGCTCGTTTTTGGTGGGCGCTTGCATGACGTCATCGCCTTTCGATCTATTTGCCATTGAGTAAATTCAATCCTTTCTTAAGGGCAACAAGCCTCCGCTTCGCTCGTAATTCCCGTGTTCGAGTTCGACTAGCTGGTTACCAACGATAGCTGCGTCGCGCTTCCGGAACGTGGAGACGGAGTTCGGGTAACAATATCAGGGCTCTAGCCCCAAACCGCCTACCCTACGATTGCGACACTTCCGCGTTCCCGCAGAACAGGTTCGTTTGGGTCTTATTGCCGTCTTCTCGGGCGTGATTTCAGGAGCTGTTATATTGCAATGTACGATTTCTGCCTCGCTGAGTCAATCCTCGCCGTGCTTGATCGCCTCTCGGTCGTGCCATGCATATTGCGAATTCTGACATGCGCGGCTGCCCCCCGGCTGCCGCCTTTACCCATCTCTTCGCGCACCTCAGTCGTTTCCGCTATAGTGGTCTGGACGAAAGCGAGTGCAGGCCAGACCTCAAGTCCGCCACCGGAAACTGGCTGGCCAAATCGTTCGGCAATACCGCCCTTCATGGGAGATCGCATAATGGAGACCAACCGTCGTAGTTTCATCACCTCCGCGCTTGCCGGAACTGCCGCTGTCGCCGCGCTTCCCTTCCAGACGCGGGCCCAGTTTCTCAACGCGCCCCGGCACGGACTGCCAGGAACTCTCCAGGAACGCTTTGCCAGGCTCGACGCCATCCTTCAAGAGCCCGTCTTCAAGCGCCATCTCTTTCCCGATCCTGTCATCATCGAAACCATTGAATTACTTCGCAACAAGAAGGAATACTTCTGCCGTGTCCGCTCCAAAGATGGTCACGAGGGCATCTCCATATCGAATGCACAGCAGATGGCTGCTCTCTACCCCATGTTCGTCAAGCGCATCGCCCCATTTTTTATTGGGAAAGATGCGCGCGATATCGAGCAGCTAATTCCCGCTGTCACCGTATACGAGAGCAACTACAAGGCGCAGGGCCTCGCCATCTGGGTTCCCATTGCCACCATCGAGTTTGCCATCCTTGACATGTTCGGCAAGATGGCCAATCGTCCCATCGGTTTGCTCATCAGCGACAAAATCTACAACCCCAGAATCTCTGTCTACCAGGCCAATGGCGAGCGCGACATTACTGCCGAAGAGACTATCGAACACCTCAAGCGCGAAGTCGCTATCTCAAACGCAAAAGCCATCAAGTTTAAAGTGGGTGGCCGCATGAGCCACGTTGAAACTCCTGCGGGACGCAGCGAGAAACTCATTCCTCTTGTCCGCAAGACCTTCGGGGATCAGATGGTCATCTCCGCCGACTCCAACGGTTCCTACACGCCTGCCCAAGCCATCCCCATCGGCAAGCTTATGCAGGAGTACAAGTACGCCTTCTACGAGGAGCCCGTTCCATTTGACTGGTACGAAGAGACCAGGCAAGTAGCTGACGCTCTCGAAATACCCATCGCGGGCGGGGAACAGGAACCAAGCACTCACAACTTCCGCTGGCTCGTCGCCAACGGCGCCCTCTCCATCGTCCAGCCCGATATGTTTTATTTCGGTGGCATGGTGCGTTGCGTGCAAGTGGCTCGCATGGCAAACGCCTTCGGCAAACAGTGCATCCCACACATCTCGTCCACTGGTCTCGGCTACGTTTACATGATGCATTTCGTCTCTTCCATCCCGAACTCGGGGCCATATCACGAGTTCAAGGAGTTCAACAGCGAACTGCCATACCACTGCGCCACATCGACCCTGCGCAGCGACAGCAACGGAGTCATTCAGGTCCCCAACGGTCCCGGCTTCGGCGTCGAAATCGATCCGGACTTTATCAAGGAGGCTGTCGTAGTCACGGCCTAGTCATCATGGAGTGACCGGCTCTCAGCGCCGGTGTGTGCTCTAACTCTGCTGGCTACCATCAGGAGACGAGTTCGAAAATGCAATCCAGGCCTACCTTCTACCGTCCAACCCCAGCCCGCACAGCCCGATTCCTCGCCCATCCCTGTTCCAACACTCAAAAAGGACCTCTGAGCCTATTGGAAATTCCATAGCTAGATCGCCGCGTCCGCCGCAAACGCCTGCGGCAGCCAACCGGCTCTGGCTCGCAGCCCCTCTCCTCGATTTGATAGTCGGCGATTGTGTAACATCTGATCCGAATGGCGTACAAAGCAGCTTCTCAAAGTTGAGCGAAACAGAACAGACAACATTTTGAGCCCAGGCGATAATGGAAAGGGTTTGAGTGTAGCAGGGCTCAAGCGCGAGAAAATTTGTCCCGCAAGTTCCAGTCGTCCCTGGAAGCAACTCGAGCCTGCGTTGCCGGTCAGACCGCGCGGAATGCTCTGCTCGTCCTCACTGAAGCACTCCCTCCGTGGCCTTTGATCAGCCACCGCATCGTTGTACAAAAGTCCAATTGCCTTTGCTGCACTGCAAGCAAATAGCAGCAGAACAAGCATCTAAACATCTTGGAGGAGTAAAGAGTGAAGAAGCTGGCAAGCGCAAGCGATCCCCTCTGGTACAAAGATGCGATCATCTACGAACTTCACGTTCGAGCTTTTTCCGACTCGAACGGCGATGGCATCGGGGACTTCCCCGGGCTGCTCTCGCGGCTCGACTACCTTCAGGGTCTCGGCGTCACCTGCATCTGGCTCCTCCCTTTCTTTCCCTCACCCTTGCGCGACGACGGCTACGACATCGCCAACTACGTCGATGTCAACCCGGCCTACGGAACCCTGGACGATTTCAAGTCGTTTCTGGACGCAGCGCACCAGCGCAACATGCAGGTCCTGATCGAACTGGTCATCAATCACACCAGCGACCAACACCCCTGGTTCAAGGCCGCCCGTCTTGCGCCGCCCGGCAGCCCAGCGCGCGAGATGTACGTCTGGTCCAACACGGATCATCTCTACAAGGACGCCGGCATCATCTTCACTGACACGGAAAAGTCCAACTGGACCTGGGACGAGACGGCCAGGGCCTACTACTGGCACCGCTTCTTTTCACACCAGCCCGACCTCAACTTCGATAACCCAATGGTGATGGAAGAGGTTCTGAAAGCCATGCGCTTCTGGCTCGATATGGGCGTTGACGCGTTGCGCATGGACGCCATCCCATACCTGGTGGAACGCGACGGCACCTCGTGCGAGAACCTGCCTGAAACTCATCGTGTCATCAAGAAAATCCGCGCCGCCATTGATGCCGAATACGCCAACCGTCTCATCCTGGCCGAAGCCAACGAGGCGCCTGCCGATGTCCGCCCCTACTTCGGCGATGGCGACGAGTGCCACATGGCTTTCAACTTTCCCCTGATGCCGCGCATCTATATGGCCCTTCACCAGGAAGATCGCTTGCCTATTACCGACATCATGGCCCAGATGCCAGCCATCCCCGCCAATTGCCAATGGGGTTTGTTTCTTCGCAATCACGACGAGCTCACGCTTGCCTTGGTCAGCGAAGAAGAGCGCGACTACATGCACATCGCCTACTCGAACGACCCCCGCATGCGCGTTAACGGCGGTATCCGTCGCCGGCTTGCGCCCCTGGTGGACAACAACCGCCGCCGCATCGAGTTGTTGAACTCGCTTCTGCTCAGCTTTCCGGGCACACCTATCCTCTACTACGGCGACGAAATTGGCATGGGCGACAACATTTACCTCGGCGACCGCAACAGCGTGCGGACCCCCATGCAGTGGAACTCGGATCGCAACGCCGGTTTCTCAAAGTGCGATCCTGCCCGGCTCTACTTGCCCATCATCATGGATCCAATCTACGGATACCAGGCCATCAATGTGGAAGCTCAACTGAGCGATTCGTCCAGCCTCCTGCACTGGACCCGTAACATGATCGCCTTGCGCAAACTCTTCCAGGTCTTCGGCCGTGGAACCGTCAGTTTCTTGAACCCCGCGAACCACAAGATCCTCGCCTACCTCCGCGACCTCGATCGCGGCGACGGTTCGCACGAGACCGTTCTCTGCGTGGCCAACCTCAGCCGTTTTGCCCAGCCCGTCTCGCTCGACCTCGCCGACCACACCGGCGCCGAGCCCGTCGAGATGCTGGGATATGTGCCTTTCCCCACCATTACCGAAGCCGCTTACGTTCTCACCCTCGCGCCGTACTCCTTTCTCTGGCTCGAGTTGCAGCCCTCCCATGGGAATCCGACGTCTTAGCCTTATAGAACCGTCGGCGCGGATCGAGGCTGGTCAGTTGGAAACAGTAGAAGGGCTCCAGCCGGTTTAGAATGAGTCTCCTTGATGACTATGGCGACAACCTATCCAAGTCCCGACAGCACCGCTCCTTCCGCGCGCACCGGCACCGAACTCCTCGTCCTGCTCGCCGCCATGACGCCGGAACAACTCGAAAGCGTTCTCGCCAATCTGACTGCTTCTTTCCCTGAGGAAAGCCTGCTCATTGCTTCCCCGGTCGCAATGCCGACAGACTCTATTCCATTTCTCAGGTTCGTCGTCGCTCCCGCGGCCACCCCTTCTTGGACCCTCACCGCCGCTGATTTCGTCAGCGCTTACCAGCTTGCCGACAAATACAAGGCGCGTGCCATCCTCATGTTGGGCTCGCAGTCCGGCTCGCTCGCTTCGTCCGCAATCTGCACCCTCGCCAACGCCGTTCTCACTACCCCCACTGACCTCGCAGTTCCTTGCTACGAACTGCCGCCGCACGCCGGGCTGGTCAACTCCTCCATCATCTATCCGCTGACCCGCGCGCTGTTCGCTTCCCGCGTGCGGTTTCCCTTGGCCGTCGATCTCAGTCTCTCGCTTCGCATGGCCGAACGCCTCGCCGGCGCCGCCCATCGTTTCACCGCGATGAACCAGGGCGAAGCTCCTCTTTGGCCGGTAAACGAAGCCGCCGCAGCCGGATTCAGCATCGACCAGTTCGACGTTGGCCCGCGCGTCCAACCCCAACCCGGCGGGCCAGACCTCAACACCATCCTCCCCCTGGTCACCGGATCCCTCTTCTCCGATATCGACGCCAAAGCGGCATTCTGGCAGCGCAACCGACCGTTGCCGCCCGCGCGCAATGCGATGTCCATGCCGCCCGCGCCCGCCACCGATGCGGCTGCGGAGATTGCCCCCATGCTCCAGGCCTTTCGGCTGGCCTACACCAACCTTCAGGAAATCTGGTCGCTCGTACTGCCACCGAACTCGCTGCTCGGGCTCAAGCGACTCGCCGCGACCGACGCTGCAGCTTTCCGCATGCCCGAGAGCCTATGGGCCCGCATTGTCTTTGACTTTCTCCTCGCCTACCGGCTCCGCACCATCAACCGCGGACATCTCCTCGGCGCGCTTATCCCGCTTTACCTTGCATGGGTCGCAAGCCACATCAACATCACCGCCTCCGGCACCAATCCGGAAAGCCATATCGAGGCCGTCGCCGCCGCCTTCGAAGCCGAAAAGCCCCACTTGATCTCGCGCTGGCGATGGCCAGACCGGTTCAACCCATGAGTGCCCCCGAATCAAACCCGTTTCCGATACCAAGCAAGAGAGTCGATTGAAGGAGTGAGTCCAATGCATAACATTCTTGCCACGATGCTCCAGCCAGACCCAAACCAGACGTTGCAGCCTTTCTATGCCGACAACACCTCTATTTGGGCCCATATGTCCGGCGCGCTCCATCAGTCGCTCGACCGCGTCCTCTCCCTGCTCATCGCCATCCTGCCCGGTATTCTGGCCTTCATTCTTGCCCTGGCGGTGTTTACCCTGATTGGCATGGCTCTTTCCGCGCTGCTGAGGCGTGGACTTGCCGTGGCCAGGTTTGATGAACATCTTGCCCGCAGCCGCGGCAACGTTGACTGGGCGCCATCGACTTCCCCCACTGTACTGATCGCCCGAGTCTCCTTCTGGGCCTGCGTCCTGCTCGGACTCATCATCGGCGTCTCGGCCTTCGACGCCTCCTACGCAACGGCCACAATGCTGCCGAGTTCACTCTTGCCCTACCTGACCCGCATCGTTGGGGCTGCCTTGCTGCTCATCGCCGGCACTCTTATAGCGCGCTTCCTTGCCCGATCGGTCCTCATCGGAGCCGTCAATGAACAACTCCAATACGCGCGATTCCTGTCGCTCGGCATAAAGTGGCTCGTGCTCGTGCTTACCGCCGCCATGGTCCTCGACCATCTCCAGATGGGCGGCAACATTGTCGGGCTGGCCTTTGGCATTCTGTTCGGCGGCATCGTCCTCACGCTCGCTCTCGCAGTGGGTCTTGGCTCCCGAGACCTCGTCAGTCGCACGCTCGAAAGCCACGCCGAACATTCAAGCGAGAGCAGCGCCGCACCTCCTACTGCCCCAACCACAGGCTCCGGCGATTCCATCAGGCATTTCTGAGGACCTGTTTGATATCTCGTTTTTGAAGTTGGTCCGGGCTTTGGTCAGGACGGGAGCCCTGACCTACCGTTACATTAGGTTCCGAGCCGAGTTCTTGAACGTGCCCACAGCAGAGACAACTGGTCCATATTGCACAGGAAACAACGGACAGTTTGTTTAGAAAAAAACAAGGAGAGATGACATGCAATTCTTTCGCATCCGGTTGATCCTTGCGCTGGTGGTGGGAATCACTCTGGTCTCGGTTGCCTCGACCTATTTTGAGGTATTGGCCCACAAGCATGTTCTGCGCCAGGAACTGGAGCGCAGGACCGTCTGGATGAGCAAGAACCTGCAATCGGACATGCAGAAGACGTTGGCCGGAGACCAGGCTGCAACGATTGCGGCTGAGGTGGCGCGGCTGCGCTTGCAGGACCAGGCATTGGGCCTGGCTGTCTATGACATACAGGGAGGATTAGTGGCCGAAGCGGGTCCTGCCGCGGTGTTTGGAGCACTGCCGCGCGGCCCGTTGAACAAGGCCATCCAGCAGGGTGCCGATTCGGCTGTCTTCGGCCACCAGGACGATCAGCAGTGGCTGGAGGAGGCGATTCCGCTGCATGACGGCGGGCGCGTGTCCGGAGCGCTGGTGATTCTGGAAGACGCCAGGTATATCCGTGCAGAGGGAATAGCGGTATGGCGGCAGAGCTTCTGGCGGATTGCCGCCTTCGTGCTGCTGATCGTCTGCGTGACGCTGCTGACGGTCCGCTGGTTTCTGATGCGGCCTATGATGCGGGTGGCGAATCAGCTGCGGCAGTTGCGCATGGGGCAAACCAACGATCTTGCGGACGAAAGTTTAGCGGAGTTGAGTCTCTTTACCCCGCTGGCCCGCGAGGTGGAGTCGATGGCCGAGAGCCTGATCGAGGCACGCGCCGCCGCTGAAACTGAAGCCCGGCTGCGCGAGGCCGGCGAGCACCAGTGGACCGCCGAACGGCTGGCTGTCCATATTAGGGAGCGATTCGGCTCCAGCCGCATCTTTGTGTTGTCGAACCGAGAGCCCTATATGCACGTGCTGCAAGGGAAAGAGACCGTGTGCATAGTTCCTCCCAGCGGACTGGTTACGGCGCTCGAACCGGTGCTGCGGGCCTGTGACGGCGTGTGGGTGGCGCACGGCAGCGGCAGCGAAGATGCCCAGAACGTTGACGAGTTCGATCGGCTGCGCGTGCCGCCCGGCGACCCCCGTTACACCCTGCGCCGGGTGTGGCTCTCCAGCGATGAGGAGGCAGGCTACTACGACGGCTTTGCCAACGAGGGACTGTGGCCGCTCTGCCATATTGCGCACACCCGGCCCATCTTTCGCGCTTCGGATTGGGAGTACTACCAGCGCGTCAATGAGAAGTTTGCCGCCGCGCTGCTCAAGGAGATGGAGGGCAGTGTCAATCCGATTGTCTTTGTTCAGGATTACCACTTTACCCTGGTGCCGCGGCTCATCAAGGCGGCGCGTCCGGACGCGCGCGTAGCCATCTTCTGGCACATTCCCTGGCCCAATCCGGAGGCCTTCGGCATCTGCCCGTGGCAGGCCAAACTTCTGGATGGGCTGCTGGGCGCGGACCTGATCGGATTCCACATCCCGCTGCACTGCAATAACTTTCTTTCCACCGTGGACCGCGTACTGGAGTCCCGCACCGACCGCGAACACATGACCGTGCGCCGGGATGGGCACACCACCACAGTCCGCCCCTATCCGGTGAGCGTGGCTCTGGACGGCAGCAAGCCGGAGCGGAAGACGCCGAGGCCCTCGCGCGAGGTACTGCTGAAGGAGTTCGGCTTGCGTTGCGAAACCTTGATCGTGGGCGTGGACCGCATGGACTACACCAAGGGAATCGTGGAGCGGCTGATGGCGATCGAGAAACTTATCGACGAACATCCCTTTTACCTGGAGCGATTGACCATGGTGCAGATTGCCGCGCCGAGCCGCTCGCGGATTCCTAGCTATGTGAATCTGCGCCGCCAGGTGGAGGAGACCGTGGAACGCATCAACCAGCGCTACCAGACGGCCACCTGGAAGCCCATCCTGCTCATCGAGCGGCAGTGCAGCCATGCGGATGTGGATCTCTGGTACCGCACGGCCGCGGTGTGCCTGGTCACCTCACTTCACGATGGGATGAACCTGGTGGCCAAGGAGTATGTGGCAGCACGTGACGATGAGGACGGCGTGCTCGTCCTGAGCAAATTTACGGGCGCGGCCACCGAGCTATTGGATGCACTGATCGTAAACCCCTACGACATTGAAGGTGTAGCCGAGGCTATCCATCAGGGCCTGGAAATGGACCGCACCGAGCGCCACATGAGAATGCAACGGATGCGCCATCATGTCATGGACCACAACATCTATCGCTGGGCAGCCAGCATACTGGGCGACCTGCACGAATTGCGTATGGAAACCCCAGGGCCAATCGGCCCGAGCCACGCCCAGCCGGCGTCTGTTTCATCGGCCGAAGTGGTGGATCGCAAACTGGCGTAGAAAGCGGGCATCCGGTGACAGGCGAAGCGGCAGAAAAGCTGAAAGAGTTTTTTGGCGCCTTTGCGGGCGGGGCAACTCCGTTTCTGCTGCTGGATTACGACGGCACGCTGGCGCCGTTTCGTGTTGATCGCTTTCAGGCGCGGCCCTGGGCCGGAGTGCGGGAGCTTCTGGTCCGCATCGAGCATCAGGGGCGGACGCGCATGTCCGTGATCACCGGTCGTACAGCGCACGAGATTGTGCCGCTGCTCGGGATTGACCCGCCGCCTGAAATTTGGGGTCTGCATGGAGCCGAGCGCCTGTTCCCCGATGGCCGGCGGGAACTGGAGCAGGCACCGTCCGCAGCCCGCGAGAAGCTTGATAACTTGCGCGCGCTGCTCAAGCACGACAGCCTGGGCGGACTCTTCGAGGACAAGGCAAACGGCGCGGTGATGCACTGGCGGGGCGCTTCTCCGCGCAAGGCAAAGCTCATCGAGCAGAGGACGCGGGCGCTCTTCGAGCCGCTGGCGGGGGCGAACTGGCTGGTGCTGCTGGAGTTTGAAGCTGGGGTTGAACTGCGAGTGGGGCGCGACAAGAGCGGCGCTGTTCAGGCGATCCTGCGAGAGGCCTATCCCGGCGTGCCGGTTGCGTATCTGGGCGATGATTTAACCGACGAGGCGGCGTTTCGCGCCGTAAACAGTGTTAGCCCCCACGGCCTGAGCGTGCTGATGCGCCGCCAATGGCACAAGACCGAGGCGGATGTTTGGCTGCGACCCCCGGTGGAGTTGAGGGAGTTTCTGGAGAACTGGCTTTTGGCTTGCGCGCTCAATCTCTAAGGAACCTCTGAACAAGTCAGATATCCACAGCCATCTTGCATAAATTTGTAGTTGAGTAGGAATGGCAATGCGCCAGATAACATTTGCCTTCCAGCCGAGTTTTTGAGAAGTTTGCCCGCGCCAGCCGCCGGGAGCAGTTTCTGCAGACGATGGAGTCGGTAGTTCCCTGGTCCGAGTTAGAAGCCTTGATCGTGCCGTATTATCCCAAAGCGGGCAAAGGCCGCCAGCCGGTGGGCCTGGGGATCATGCTGCGCATCTACTTTTTGCAGCACTGGTTCAACCTGTCGGACCCCGGCGCCGAGGATGCGCTCTACGACTCACTCGCGCTGCGCGGCTTTGCCGGAGTCGATCTGGGCCGCGCCGCGCCCGACGAGACGACGATTCTGAACTTTAGCCATCTGCTCGAAGCCCACGATTTATGCGGCAAGATTCTGGATACGGTGAACCTCTATCCGGATCGCAAGTGCATTCGCATTTCTATGGGCACGATCGTCGATGCAACGATCATTCCGGCGCCCTCGTCGACCAAGAACGAGAAGAAGCAGCGCGACCCGCAGATGCATCAGACCAGAAAGGGCAACCAGTATTACTTCGGCGCCAAGGCGCATATCGGCATCGACAACAAAGAAGGCGTGGTGCACTCGATCTGCACGTCGGCGGCCTCGGTGCACGACAAGCATATGTAGCCCGACTTGCTGCATGGCGAGGAAAACAAGGTCTGGGGAGACAGCGGCTATCAAGGGCAAACCAAAGTGATCCACGAGGCTGCGCCCGCGGCGAAGGACATGACCAATCGGCGCGTAAAAACCAGGCAGGGCGTAGATGAAGAGCAGAAGCGCAAGAACCGGACTAAGTCGCGCGTGAGAGCCAAGGTGGAGTGGCCCTTCCGCATCCTGAAGAGCGTCTTCGGCTATACCAAGGTGCGCTATCGCGGCATTGTGAAGAATCACCACTGGCATCTGGCGGCCTTCGCCCTGGTCAATCTCTACCAACATCGCAAGCGGCTGGTCCCCGCCGGCGCGTAGTATCCCCAGAGGTCCCCAAAGGCCTCTAGAGCCGCTATGCGAAGCCGCTTGAACTCTAATTATCCCTCAATTTGCAGTCCTCGGAAAGAAACCCCGCTCGGGAAACGCCTTCATCAATTCAGCGCGCAAAATCGCGGGCATTTTCATCGTCATTTAAGCAAAATCAGCCAACTTCCAGCTTAAATTTCAATTCATGTACGATTCGGATTTCGCAGAAAGCAAGCAGCATCTAATTGCGGTAAGCCAAGTTATTTCTGTAGAGTTCGATACGCGAGCGGATGGCAGCAGCCATGGCATCGTCCCGCTTGGCAACGGCTAGGTCCAACGCTCGATTTGCGTAAGAGAGCGCCTGCGAAAATTGGCCAGCCTCGGCATAGGCCTCGCCAAGAGTATCCAGCACACTCGAATTGGCTCCCGATGTAAGATCGTTAGCCTTGCTGGAAAGTGCTACAGCTTCATTGCCGTTGCGAAGTCCAGCGTCCGCGGTAGTTGACAGAATCTGCGCAGCGCCAACCAAAGCAGGGACGCTGTTGGGCTGAAAAGTGAGCACCTTGCGCCACAAGTCAAGAGCCTCGTCTTGCTTGCCCAGAGCGACGTACGCACTGGCCAATGCCTCCTGTCCGGAACTGAATCGCGGACTGAGAGTGACTGTGCTTTCCAACTCCGGCAATGCCTGGTCCGGGTGGCCTTGCTGCAACAGGAATCTGCCCAGATTGTAGTGACCTTCGACAAGCTGCGGATTGATGTGGATCGCCTGGCGAAGTTGTTCGAACGCTTCCTTTGTGTCACCCAGAAAATAAAGGTTGACTCCGAGATCGTTGTGGCCTTTTGCGTCGTCGGGATCCAGTTTCAAGGCCTGCCTCCAGACTGTCAGGGCCTGGGCGTATTCCTTGCGATTCTCAAGCTGCACTGCCAAATCGATCAATTTATAAACATCCACAGCGGGAACCTGAATATCCTCGATGCCGTCGCCAGCGATATTAACGAACTCCGGAAGGTTGACAGCACGGTTGCCGGCAGTTGCATTGTCTATCAGGATGGCGGGGCTATCGTTGCCGTTGGCGTCGATATGCGTGAGATACATCTGGGTGTATGGCGAGCGGGCCTTGGAGGAAAAGACCAGCCAGCGGCCGTTGGGCGAGAAGCTATGCCACGAATTCATGATCGGGGTATTGGCGCGCAACCGGCGGGCTACGCCGCCATTGAAAGGAACAATGTAGAGTTGACTGTCCGGCCGCATGAGCTGTCCGTTGTGGCACTGAACGAAAACAATCCAGCGCCCATCCGGCGAGACCTTGGGGAAATTGTTGCTCATGCCATTTTCTGAGGCTCCTACGATGCGCTCCGGCGTGCCTCCCTTGCCATTATTGAAGTGGACTCGATAAAGATCGTACTGAATCTGGGTCTCGTTAGGATCGTTCGCGAAGAGTGCGGGCTTCTGGTTTTCTTCACGTGGATTTCGCGCCACTGCACGCGCAAACACGATTGTCTTGCCGTCCGGACTCCAGACGCCGTCTGTCTGCACGTAGTGCGGATCGTCGGCGCCGGGCAATGGCTGACGCAGACCTGTAGCACGGTTGTACCACTCCAAGATGCCGCGCGTCGGATAGAAGACCTGAAGGAATTTGTAGTCCTTGAAGTTGGTGACGTAATAAGTGCTGGGAACGTCGAGCGACGGGCCGGCAAAGGTGCTGACTACGAATCGACCGTCCGGGGAGACCTGGGACATGAAGCCCACGCGCGTTTTACCGACTTGTCCGTCTGTGTTCCACTTGACAATGTCCTTGTTCTGGATCGAGATGCGGCGCTGGATGGGTACGATGGCATAGAGGCCCTTGTTGTTGGCCGGGCCGTCGATGTCGATACCCATCGTAGTTCCATGGGCAGAAAAGGAATGGCAATTGGCGCAGGTGGGCATGTCGTGGAGGACGGTGCGGCTTTCCCCCTGGCGAATATCGCGAAGACGCCACTTGATCAGATGGATTGCGGACTCCGGAAGAGGCTGAACGATTCCATTCACGCCTTCAGTCGGCATCAATGGGACATCTCGGTAGAAGATGGGCGCTCCAACCGGGTCCTTCGATGTTGAAAATGCAATGCGCGATGGGGCGGAAACGATTTTGCCATTGCGATATCCGGTAATCGTGAACGTGGCAGGCTGACCGGTGGAATGGACCTGCATGGCTGCCCAGGTTGCGGGGTTGGGGGTCCAGGTCCAGGATGCCGCCTGCTGCGGAGTCAACTTCGGTAGTTCGTTGCTGGGGGCAACGCACTGGGGGTCGATTGCGCCCGTATGCATCCGCACACCGATGGAACGAACGTGGAGAGCCGGGGCCTTGTCGGCAAAGGATATGCCGATTTGCCAGGACGTGGCTGCGACATCTCTCCAGATGAATGTGGGCGGTGTAATGCCGGGAGGAAAAATCGAGCCGTTCTCCGGGTAGTCGATGGAGATGGCCGCACTTGCCTGTTGTGAATTCTGCGAAGCGGGCGAAGAGTCCGACTCCCGCTTTTCAACCTTTGCGGACGCGCTTCTGTTGATGGGTATTAGCCAAATGGAAGCGAGCAGAACAACCATGGCCGCCAGGCCTGCGACAACTGCGCGCCGCCAATTCTGAGACTTCAGATAGCCTTCATCGGACATTCGTGACCTCGGAACCGCCATTGGGGAACAATGCGGTATTTTACACTTGTGTTTCTTAAGCTTGCCGGCGCCCCAGATCAGCTAATGCGTGGCGGAAGAGGCGGCCTTCGACGAATATACAAACTGCTGGACTTCCGCTTTCTCCTTGTCCACCGCGGCCAAATGCTGCGCGCGGAGTTTCTGATAAACATCGAGTTCTTTTTGCGCCTGGTCCTTTTGCCCGATGTGAACATAGTCCGTTCCCAGGCGGTAATGAGCGTCGGGAAGATTCGGATTCAGCTCCAGCGCGCGCACGTACTGCGGGATGGACTTGTCATACTGATGCTGATCGGCGTAGAGATTGCCCAACTGCACATGGGCATCGGGAAGCGTGTCATCCAGGGTGATCGACTTCTTTAGCAGAGACTCAACCGTCTGCAGATCCAGGCTGGGATCGCCCACCCGCTTGCCCTTCCACAGGCTCAAGGCGTAATAGTACTGGGCCAGCGCGTTGCCGGGTTCAAGCTCGGCATAGCGCCGAAATCGCGCAATCACGTCCTGCGCCTGATTCGGAGAACTATCGTAGGCCTTGGAAAGATAGAGGTAACAGCGAGCGTCGGATGGGGCCAGGTCGGCAGCGGCGAGCAGCGCCTTGACGGCCTCGTCGTACTTGCCGCGCCAGTCCAGCGCCAAGCCCAGGCCTATCATCAGCCGGGGGGAATTAGGATAACGCCGAGTCGCTTCCTCAAAGACTTCGCTGGCCGGTTCGTACGTCCTGTGGAGCAGGAGTTCTCCTCCCCAATCGAACAGGTTCTCTTCGCTCGGATCCAGGTGGGCGGCGATCTCGAACTCTTTGACCGCGGCAACTGAGTTGCCGTTTTTCTCCTCGATCTGGCCCAGCAGGTCGTGCAGCTCGCCGGTGCTCTTCACCTTTATCAAGTTCTGTACAAGCTGCGTTGCCTTTGCAAGCCGTCCGGCAAGAAACTCGGCCAATGCCAGATCGTAGCCATTGTCATAGGACGAAGGATCGATCTGCTGCGCCCGTTCGAGGAATGGAATCGCCTCCACCAGCTTTCCGGACTGCGCGTAAAACTCGCCCAGGTTGTGATTGGCATCAAAGTCGCCCGGTTCGAGCAAGAGAGCCTTGCGGAACTGTTCTTCGGCCAATTGAGTTTTCCCCGAGCGCAACAGACTCGCCGCCAGGTTCTCTCTGGCTGGCGCCGAAGCCGGCTTCAGGCGGACAGCCGCTTCCAGGTGTTCGATGGCTTTTGTATCCTGCGACAGCGAGGCGTAGGCCTGCCCCAGGAGTTCATGGACTTCAAAGCTGTTCGGAACGCCAGGCAAGAGGCCTTCCAGTTGTGATGCCGCCTCCCGGAATCGTCCCGCATCATATAGCGCTACCGCCGACTGAAATTCGCGGTCCAGCTTCTGCTTTGGGCTCTCTTCAGCAGCCGCAAACGCCGCGCAAACCAGCAGAGAGAACAGAACTGCCTGTCCAATGCAGGGCCTTTTGCTCACATTCCTCCTCAATGGCCGCGTGAGCGAAAGCTCTACGCAGAAAAAACCCCGGAAAGGCGCCCCAAAGGGCTGCCTTCCCGGGGCATTTTCATTCTAGCTCAGTAGTACAGCTTGAGAGCAAACTGGACCTGCCTCGGATCGTAAGGAGCATCGCGGGTAGATCCAACTTCGCCAAAATGAGGATCGTTGAAGTTGCCCGAGCCCCCAACCGCTACGACCCCGTTCCCACCGAAGTTCGGCGAGTTGAAGTTCGGGTGGTTGAGGATATTGAAGAACTCAGCCCGGAACTGCACCGAGAGACGATCGTTCAACTGCAGGGCCTTGAACATCGAGTAATCCAGACGATGGAATCCCGGTCCAAAGGTTTCACCGCCACCCGAAGAGCCCAACGCCGCTGCGCCTTGCAGGGGTACGCATCCAGTCGGCGAGTTTGGAATTGGGCCGGTCGCCCCTAACTTGCAAGGTTGTGCGAAGGCCGAAGCATTATTGATCCAGAACGGCCTCTTAATACCTCCGTTTGCCGCGATTGCCTTGTTCTGGATTCCCAGTTGTTGGCTTTGTCCCGCAACACGGATCGTGTTGCAGTTTGTTCCGGAAGTGGTTCCGGTCGGGCAACCGAAGTTGATCGGTTGGCCGCCCTGAAGCGTGGCAATCCAGTTGATCGACCACCCGCCCAACACTGCATTGGCTGGTCCTCTCTGGTTAAGGAAGCGCTTGTCCTTGCCGAAGGGGAGTTCATACGCGCCGCTGAAGTGGACCACCTGCCGGATATTGAAATCCGCCAGACCCCAATCGAACCTGGGACCGTAACCCGGCACGGAGGGCGCGCGATAACCGCCATTGCTGCCGCCGTTAAGCAAGTCGCCGGCGTCGGACATCGTCTTTGAGAAGGTGTAAGCGAAAAGATAAGTCAGCCCGTTTGCCATATGCTGTTCAATCTTGGTTTGCAGGCCGTGGTATTGGCTGTTTCCTATCGTGTCCTGATAACTGCCGCCGCCAAAATCCGGGAACGGCACCATTCCGGCCAGTGGTTTACCGGTCGAATCCACTTGCTTTGTGCTTGTTCCGGCCGGGAAGATCTGGCTCACATTGTTTGCGCCGATGCCGGTCTGAAGATTCTGGCCGTCGGTAAACACATACGATGCCTGGGCAGACAAGCTTGGCGTAATTGAATACTGCAAGGTGAGGTTGGCGCTGTAGGTGCGAGGAGTTTGAAAGTTGAATTGAAGCCCCTGCAAGCCAAGACCGAGGGCATTGACCAATGCAGGCGTAAATGAAATGCAGGATGCACCGGCTTCCAGGGTCGCCGTTCCACCAGGACCTGCCGTCGGGCAACCGGCATACGGAGTACCGAAGCTTACCGGCGCTACCTGGGATGCCACCGAAGGCCCGGCTGTATTAGCCCTGGTGTTTTCCGAGAACGAATATTGGAAGGGATAGTTCTCGCCGATGTTCGGTCCATATCCCTGGTTCTCAAACGAGTTGAAGAACAGGCCGAACCCGCCGCGCATTACCAGCTTGGGGTTCACTTGGTAGGCGAAGCCAACGCGAGGCGCAAGGTTGGTCTTTGGCGTCTTCAGCAGGCCTTTGCCGTATTGGTCTGTTTGGGCAAGGGAGATGCCATCCTTGGCCAGTAGATCCACGAAGCCCCAACAATTGAGGCCCTGGCAGGTTCCGTTGCCCGTGCCATTGCCGGTGGACAATGTTCTGTTGTCCTTGCCGGAAAGCGGGATCAGGAACGTGGGTGTACCGAAGGCACTGGGAACGAAGTTGGCCTGGCCGCCGTTGGTCTCATTGATCGGACCAAACAAGTCCCAGCGAATTCCGAGGTTGAGGGTCAGCGTTGGAGTAACCTTCCAGTCGTCCTGGATGTAACCCGCGGTGTATTCCTTTTCATCGTAGGTCTTGCCGATGTTTGAGATCCACACGCCGTCGGAGCCGCCGGAATAGCTGAACCCGTTGGGATTGGGATTTCCGTTCAGCGTAGCTGGGGCCGCCTGAGGAGTCAGCAGGATTTGCGGAATGCCACCGGTGGTGATGCTCACGTTCGGTATATCGGTGAAGGTGCCGTTCCAGTCGAATTGGCCATGCGAACTCGCCGGCTGCAAGGTGGAGAACTTCACGTGCTGGAGTTCAACGCCTCCCTTGAAGGTATGCTTGCCGAGAATTTTCGTAAAGTCGTCCGTCAACTGGAGAGTCTGGCTGACCTCGTCCGAGGGCAGGTAGTTGTTGCTGCCCAGGGTCGCCAGGCCGCCGATTTGGAGGGCGGGAAGGCCGCCGTTCTCCGGCAACTGCGGGATGCCCTGGATTCCGTATTGCGCCGGTATGCCCATCGTGGTGGCTACGGGACCGTACCGCGTGGTGTGGAGATGCGCGAATCCCGCGCGCACCTGGTTGATGGTATTGGGATTGAATACGTGGGTCCATCCGGCCACGGCCTGATCGGATTTCGCGGTCTGAGTACCCTGCTGGAAGGCGCCGCCATCCGCAATGCCGCCAAAGATGCCCGGAATGAACTGTGGGTCGTCGGCATAGCTGAAGCGGACGAAGATCTGGTCGTTCTGGTTGGGGTTGATGTCGCCGCGCGCGTCAAAGGCGTTCCTATGCTCGTACAGCTTGGGACTCGTGGTATAAGTGGACAACCCTGAGTTCGGCGCCGGGTAAAGATTCAACAGCTTGACCGCGTTGGCATCGACGCGGCCGCTAGGAATCTGATTCAGGTTGCAAGTCGAAGCCGAGAAGGTCCCGCCGGCAGGGACCGTGCAGCCGTTGCCGAACGGCTCGCGAACGTACCCGGCGCTGCCGCTTGTGTTCGTCAGGCCGGTAACGGGATCAACGGCGCCTGCGGCAACGAACCGCGTGGTGGCCGGATCAAGGGCGGTACCGGCCGGTACGAGCCTGCCCAGGATGTCGGCCCTGGCGGCTGCCCCAGAGTTTTGGGTGAGGATGTCAGTGAGGTTGGTGAAGCCACTGCTGCGCTCAAGCGCGGTCGGAACCGTGCCGTTAGAAGCCGTGCCCTGTGCGCGCCGTAGGCCTTCGTAATCGCCGAAGTAGAAGATCTTGTTCCTGATGATTGGGCCGCCACCGGAAACGCCAAATTGATTCTGGCGCAGTTCGCCCTTTTTGATTCCGCCGTTGTCTTCAAACCAATCCGCAGCATCGAGCTTATCGTTGCGGAAAAACTCCCAGGCCGCGCCATGCAGGCTGTTGGTCCCGGATTTGATGGTCGCGTTCAGAACCGCGCCCGCCGACCGGCCAAGCTCGGCGCTGAAGTCCGCTGTCTGGACCTTGAACTCCGAGATAGCGTCCAACGGAGGCAGGATGACAAAGTTGGTTCCATTGAGGAAGTCGACGGCGTTGGAGTTGTTGTCGATGCCGTCCAGCAGGTAGTTATTTTGCGCGGGGCGTAGGCCGTTGGCAGAGAATGCGCCTGATGCCGCGTTGCCGCGGGTGTCGGCTTGGGGCGTCTGCATGCCGGCGCCAAGCTGGGCGAGGAACGTGAAGTTGCGCCCGTTGAGAGGCAGGTCATTCACTTCCGCCGAGCCGATGGTCTGCCCGACCGAGGCGTCCTGGGTCTGCAGCTCCGGAGGCGCGGTGGTTACTTCCACGGTTTCCGTCGCGGCGCCCAGTTTGAGCTGAACGTTGACCAGCAGGTGCTGCGCTACGTCTACCGTCAGGTTCTTCTGCGTGGTCTTTTGGAAACCCTGGGAAATAACCGACAAGGTGTAGTGCCCGGTTCTGACCGGCGAGAACGTATACTCGCCGGAATTGCTGGTTTTGGTTTGCAGTGTGATGCCTTGGTCCGTGTTCAAGAGGATCACTTGCGCGTTGGGAACAACCGCGCCTGTGGCATCTTGGACCGTTCCCGAGATTGCTCCTTCGTCCACCTGGCCGAATGCGTACTGTCCTGGGATGAGAAGGAAACATGCAAATGCGAGAATCATGCAGCCAAACTGCCTGATGAATCTGGTGGTATTGCGATCAAGGCCCATCCGAATATCCTCCATATTGGTGCGTAAGTGGTGTCCCGCGTCCTCTACGATCTCCGTGATTGAGAATGGCTTCTGCAATTGGCGACCCTGCGCGGATTTGACAGAGTAAACGTTCACGTGGAAATCAGTGCTGTAAACGGTTACCAGAACATTGCGGGAACAGTAGTATAAGTTTCAAACGTTTGTCAACCAAAAGTTGCAGATCGCTCCAATACCATCGGATTACTCCGCCTTGGCCCTGGCACACTTGGAGGATGGCTGCGCTTCCAGCAGGATACAAGCTATACAATAAAAAACACTTACACGCTTCATTAGAGTCTGATTCCGGAGTCGAATTTGATATGCGATGAACTTCCGCCTATAATCCGTCCGAATCTGATTCGGCATCATGGAACATGTCCGGACTAGCGGCTTGGTCTCCCCTCTGAGGTTTCCTAATGGAGAACGAACTCTGCCCCGGCGCTGAGATGGGCTCCGAACTTGTTGTCGATCCGGGGTCACTTGTTGATCTTTCCAAGAGAAGGTTTCTGCACGCGGCCGGAATGCTGATGGCCGGAATGTTGGTTCCCAAGGCCCGAGCGGACCAGAAAACAGATCGTCCAGCCGGTTCAGGGCAGAAGGTCATAGTGGTCATTGTCGGCGGCGTGCGCCGCGACGAAACATTTTCGCCTGAGGGTGTGGTGAACATCCCGCACCTGTCGGGAGACCTCTTTCCCCGATCGCTGTTTTATCGCCATACGCGTAACGATGGCGTAACAGCGCACTTCAACGCGATCTCAAGCATTCTCACCGGCAACTGGCAAAGGGTTGACGACTGGGGGAAGGTTGCCCCGACAACTCCCACCTTGTTCGAGCAGTTCCGCAAGGGGCTCGGCGTCAATCGCAGCGACACTTGGGTTGTGGCTAGCAACAAGGCGCTCACCAGCCTGATCGGCGCCAGTTCGGATACAAATTATGGACCTGCGTATGGCGCCAACGTGGTTTTTCCCAAGCAACTGATGCTCACGGCGGTTGTGGACGCTCTTCGCAGTGGGCGAACAGCAAACATGGCGGATCGGAAAAAGGTTGAGGCCGAACTGGAAAGCGCCATGGCGGGGAGCAACTACGAAGGGCTGGGCTGGAACGTCTTCGACGCCTCCGACCAGCTCGATCCGCGCGTTCGGGCCACGATTCAAAACGCGATTGCCGAGTTCGTGCGCAGCGGCGGCCCCACCTCGGGAGACGAACTCACCTTCTTCATGACGCGCGAAATCATGCGCAAGTTCGCGCCTCAAGTGATGGTGGTCGCATTCTCCGACGTGGAAGCGGCACACTTTGGCTCTTATGCGCTCCACATGTCGGGCATCAAGACTGCAGATCGGCTCGCCTACCAACTGTGGCAGGAGATCGAGGCCAATCCCGATTATCGGGAGAAAACAACTATGATCGTCCTGCCCGAATTCGGACGCGATCCTGATGGATCCTCGACCAACGGATTCTTCAATCATCGCGCCAATTCAGAATCGACACGAGACACCTGGATGATGGCCCTGGGCGTGGGCATAGACAAGCCACAAATGATCGAGCGTCCCATTCGGCACATCGATATCTGCCCCACCATGGCGAGCCTGCTGGGTTGTCGGCTGCTGGATGCGCAAGGACAAAGGATTGAGGAAATTCGCAGCTAGCCTGTTCACATTGAGCCGGGTGGAGTGGGATTTCTTGAGCGGGGAAGGAAGTATGCAGGTCAAGCAAAATCTGCCGGAGAATCTTCAGGAGGCTTTGAGCAAAGGTCTGCTCAAACGCTTACCGCTGACCTTTCTGCCCTTCGTCAATCAGCAACTCAGCCAGTGGAATTACCTGTTTCCCAACGAGAGGCAGTCGGTAGAGCGACTCCTGCTCTTTGTTTCCTGCCTCAGTGCCGACCAATCGGCGAACCTGTTCCGCGATGTAGTCGAACTTGAGAACAAGATGGGGGTCCGCCATTGGCAGTTCTCCACCAACGAACAGACCATCCAGAACTCTTCCCTGCTGGCTGCTTCGCCTTACTTCCAGGATTGGCGGCAGGCCGTGCAGGCCGTCTTCGACGCCGCGGATGCGCACGCCCTCAAGGCGAACGGAGCAGCCGCTCAATCGAAACGCAGACTTATTCTGCTCGATATCCCCCAGGACCTTCCCGTCAATGAAGCCACCGTGTGGCGCCGCTGGCAGGGAATCGGCCGGCCCATCAAGCTAGACCTCTCCGAATCCCGCAATTCCCGCAGCGCCTTCGAGGTTCTTATGACCGGCAAGCCCACCAGTACCGGCGCCCGCAGTGCCGGGGTGCTCGATGCAGTCAGAACCCGTCCCGATTCCTCGCCCGCGAATACCTGGATCATTGACGCCGGAAAGGATCTGGTTGACAGCGTTCTCAGAAGCGGTCCCGGCGTCACGCAACCTGCAATCGCCACAGTGCTGGGCTATGCGAGACTGGACCAGTTCCGGCAGAACTTCTCGCACGAGATGAATACCATACCCAAGGACCTTGGCGGTGCCGACGCCGTCTTCGATCGTCTCCGCAAGGTCGACGTCATCCCCTGGTGTCCTGCAGAGGTGGCCGCGGACCCGGCCATTCGAGAGTTCGTGCGCGCGCTTTACCTGAGCGGAAACGGCGCCGTCATCTTTGGCAACTCTTTCGTCCAGTGGGCAGCCTCGGAGGCGTTTCGCCGCGCCCGTCCTTCCTTCCTGGCGGCGCAATTCGGAGTGCGCAGCAAGCTCAAGCCGTTCACAGGCGTGGCTGTTTTTGACAACCCTGACCAGGTCAATCCCCTGCCCGCAGCTGACGACCTTCCGGGCAGCGCCCTGGACGCGCAAATGCTGGCGCTCTACGTCTGGCTGGCCGCCTATCGATTCCAGGAATACCAGCAATCCTCCGTTTGCGTCTGCGTGGCCGAGAGCCTCTCCCAGGCCTACGTGGTCGCGCCCCCTGAGTTTGGCCTTTGGAACGAAGCTGAGCCAGTACCGCTTAACCGGCTTGGCAGCGCGCTCGGCGACTGGATGGCTTAGAGCGCCTTCACATTTTCTTGCGAACTCCGCCAGGGGCGGCCTTTCTTATGGGAGCTACCTACATGAGGGGAGCGATTTCCAGGTCACGGCAATGCGAGTGTCGAATTACGGAGACATTCGCACTCAAATCGCGGTGCTTGGTCTGCATCCGGCTATGGTGCTATCCTGCGGGCACCTCCGCTGCAACACGGAACCCTTCAGCATGACGCATTCAAAAAACGGTAATCAAGGACTCTCAAGGCGGCAATTGCTGAAGAGCCTGAGTCTCGCTCCCTTCCTGCTGCGTCCGTCACCCTTCTATGGATCCGAGTTGTTACTCGACCTTCCTGAAGCCATCCCCGCTCGGAATCCTGCATTCCCCTTTTCCGATGTTCGCTTGATACCTCACTATCGGGCCAAATCTCCCCTTGCGGACGTTCTGAGCCTTGTCGCTCCGGGTTCGGACGACTACATCACGGAGAAATATGCCTTTGAAGTAGAGACCCTCCTCAAACAATGGAGCCAGAATCTCAAGGCGTCTGTCCGCGGCATCTCATCGCTGGCAACGTCGCTGCACCCCTCCATCGAAGCCACTCCGCTGATTCCGACCGGGGAAATCCCGCTGCGTTCCGGACTAGGAATCGATGTGGTGCAGAGGAAGTTTTCCGCGCCGCCCGTTGCCGGACGGGAGCAATTTCTTCTGGGACTCAAGGGCTGGCTGGGGCAGTTGGTGCGAGTGGAAACGGCGGAATTCGAAATCTATGGCATCGAAGTCATCGCCGCTGCTCCGCTGACGGTGCGCCTCGAAATCCGCTACGATATCGTGGCCACTCGCAACGACCAACGGCGGGAAGAGCGTGTCGGATCGTGGCGCACCGAGTGGTCTCGCGATCAAGATTCAGCGTGGATCGCGCACCGATGGGAGACGGGCGACGAGATGCTGAGCGTCGCGCGCGGACCGGTGTTTATCGACGTCACCCATCAGGCTCTCGGCGCAACCGAGTCGTACAACAAGCAGATGCTTCGCGGCGCGGACTATTGGCGCACCATCCTGGACGGCGCGGTCGGCGTCGATGTCTACTCCAACAATGGCGTTGCAGTGGGCGACTTCGACAACGACGGCTTCGACGATTTTTATGTCAGCCAGCCGTCTGGACTGCCCAATCGGCTTTACCACAATCGCGGCGACGGAACCTTTGAAGACGTAACGGAAAAGGCAGGAGTCGGCGTGCTCGACAACACCGCCTGTGCCCTGTTCGCCGACTTTCGAAATCTCGGACTGCAGGACCTTCTTGTCGTTTGCGGCACCGGTCCCATGCTCTTCCTGAATCAAGGCGACGGAACCTTTTCCCTCAAGCGCGATGCCTTCAAGTTTGCCACTCCTCCGCAGGGAACATTCACGCATGCAGCGGTGGCCGACTACGATCGCGATGGTCGCCTCGACATCTACTTCTGCATGTACATGTACTACCTGGGCCTCGACCAGTATCACTATCCAATCCCCTATTACGATGCTCGCAATGGCCCACCGAATTGCCTGTTCCACAACGACGACAACGGCGTTTTTCAAGAGCGGACCGAAGAGGCTGGCTTGAATGCGGATAACGACCGCTACAGTTTTTCCTGCGCCTGGGGAGACTCGAACGGCAACGGCTGGCCCGACCTTTTTGTGGTCAACGATTTCGGCAGTTCACAGCTTTATCGCAACAACGGCAATGGAACATTCGCGGTTGTCTCGCACCATGCCAATATTGAAGGCGTGGGAGCCGGCATGAGCTGCGCCTGGTGCGATTACGACAACGACGGCCACCAGGATGTTTATGTCCCCAGCATGTGGGAGGCCGCCGGCCAAAGGGTCTCAGAACAAAAACAGTTTCACGAGAATGCGCCGAGGAATATCCGCGAACTCTACCAGCGCCACGCGCGAGGCAATGCGCTCTATCGAAATCAGGGAGACGGAACGTTCCAGAACGTCGGCCGACAGACCAACGTTGAAATGGGCCGCTGGTCCTGGTCTTCGGATTTCTGGGACTTCGATCATGACGGCTACTCCGACCTGTATGTCGCCAACGGTTACCTTTCAGGAGTGGACCGGACCGACATGGCAAGCTTTTTCTGGCGGCAGGTGGTGGCCAAATCGTCGGAAGACGCTACCGGCGCGCTGGCTTACGAGCATGGGTGGAACGCCATCAACGAACTGGTTCGATCGGACTCGACCTGGCACGGCTACGCGAGAAATGTGATGTTTGCCAACAATCGGGACGGGACGTTTTCCGAGGTCTCCGGCCCCGTGGGGCTGGACTTTCTTGAGGACAGCCGCACCTTTGGTCTCTCCGATCTCGATCACGACGGACGGCTGGAGGTAATCCTCAAGAATCGCAACGCTCCCCAACTGCGGATAGTGCACAATGCGATGAAAGACATTGGCCACTCCATCGCATTCCGCCTGCGAGGGCATACTAGCAATCGCGACGCGATCGGGGCTGCGATCACTGTCGAAACAGGCGCACATCGCCAGATAAAGTATCTTCAGGCGGGGTCCGGGTTTCTCGCCCAGCATTCCAAGGAGCTGTTCTTTGGTGTAGGAGAAGTGACAGCGCCAGTGCGCGCCACCATCCGCTGGCCCAATGGGCTCACTCAGCAATTCGAGGGTCTGCCGGTCAACCATCGCATCAAGATCGAGGAAGGTTCGCCTGCATTCGCGGTCGAGCCCTTCGCTGCCTCAGTCTACGCGCAGGCAGGACCGCCGGTGGCTGTGGAACCGCTTCCGTCCAAGGTGGAAACATGGCTCATTGACCCTTTAAGAGCGCCCGCGTTTTCCCTCCCCGATCTTGCCGGAAACATCCATGAACTCCAGTCGCTGCGCGGAGGCTTCCTGCTGCTCAACTTCTGGGCGACAACCGCGCCGCTTTCGCTCGAACTGCTGCGCCTTCTCAATCGCCACCAGCCGGCCCCGTCCGGAAGGCAGTTGCAAATCCTGGCTGTGAACGTGGACGAGGCGAGCGGCGCGCAAGCGGCACGGTCATTCGCCGCCCAGCAATCTCTATCTTTCCCCGTCCTCTTCTCCGGCGAAGATACGGCCGGAATTTATAACATCATCAATCGTCACCTCTTCGACCGCCGCAGGGATCTCGCAATTCCCACCTCTTTCCTACTGGACGCGGAGGGCATGATCGTCAAAGTGTACCAGGGCCCGATCGACCCTCAGAGCCTGACCGAGGATGTCAGAGCGACGCCCACCACCCCTGTCGATCGCATGCGAAAAGCGATTCCATTCAAAGGCGAGTTATACCAGAGTGCTTTTCGCCGCAACGACTTTACCTACGGAGTGGCCCTGTTTCAGCACGGCTACCTGCAGCAGGCTTCGGAGTCTTTTCTGGACGTCGTCGCCGCCAAGCCCGACGATCCCGACGCCTACTACAACCTCGGCACGCTCAGCCTGCGAAGAAATGATTTTCCCGCGGCGCGCACTTACCTTGAGCGCGCTTTGAAACTGCGCCCCAACTACCCTGAAGCATGGAACAATCTCGGCATGATGGCTGCGCAGAGCGGTCAGATGGACGATGCCATTCAGGACTTCCGCAAATCGCTCGAACTTCGGCCCAGGTACTCCACCGCGCTGCTCAATCTCGGCAACGTTTACCGGCGCCAGCGGAATTTCACCAGCGCGGAAGAGTGCCTCTCTCACGCGCTCGAAATTCAACCCGACGACCCTGAAATCAACTACAGCCTTGGCATGCTTTATGCCCAGCAAGATCGGCCGCAACTCGCATCGGACTATTTGAACAAAGCGATTGCATTGAAGCCCGATTATCCCGAGGCTCTAAACAATCTCGGCATTCTCCTTGTCCGCGGACACGATTACTCCAAGGCTGAAGAGACATTCAGGACAGGCATCCGCGTCGCCCCGAACTACGATCAGTCCTATCTCAACCTTGCCCGCCTCTTCGCGATGCGAGGCGAGATGGAAGACGCCAGAAAAGTGCTGGAAGAGTTGCTGCGCCTGCAACCCGCGAATCCGGCCGCGACTCAGGCCCTGGGAATGCTTCGATAACTTTCCTGATAAATGCGTTAACCGGCGTCTGTGGCCTCGCTTGCCGGTCCTTCTTTAAACGGCCTGTATTGCTATAATCATCGCTATCTATGATCTTTCCTCGGCGTCGCTTCCTCGGTTCGTCTCTTTTCGTACTCGGCAGCACACTCACGGACGCTCTCGCGACTCCGCTCTGGCAGTGGAAGAGTCCACTGCTCGTGGAAGCCGCTGCACCTGGGCCCGCTTCGTCTCCGGTTCAGTTTGTGGATGTTGCACAGGAAGCCGGACTGAACATTCCGAATGTCTGGGGCGGCATCGCCAACAAGTGGCTTATCGTTGAAACCAAGGGAAGCGGACTGGCCTTTTTCGACTACGACAATGACGGATGGCTGGATATTTACCTGACGAATGGAAATCGCCTGGATACGCATTGGCCCGCCGGCAAGGAGCCGACCTCCCACCTGTACAAGAACAACCGCGACGGAACCTTTACCGATGTTACCCATAAGTCGGGTCTGGCACGCACCGGATGGCAGACTGGCGTGTGCGTTGGCGATTACGACAACGATGGCTGGGACGACCTCTTCTGCTGCTTCTGGGGGCATAACATTCTCTTTCATAACAACGGAGATGGAACCTTTACCGATGTAACGCGTAAGTCCGGCCTGGCGCAGGCAAAAGGCCGCTGGGGCACCGGCTGCACTTTTCTCGACTATGACCGCGACAGTTACCTCGATCTATTTGTGTGTAACTTCGTCAAGTTGGATCCGGACAAAACTCCATCCGCCGGAGACATGAGCTTCTGTCAGTGGAAAGGTGTCCCCACAATGTGCGGCCCGCGCGGGCTGCCTGGGGACACCAACATGCTCTACCACAACAACGGGGACGGCACGTTTACCGATGTTTCAGAAAAGGCGGGCATTCTCAAGCCTGGCCCGCGCTACTCCATTACCGGCACCTCTTACGATTTCGACAACGACGGGTGGCCGGATATCTATGTCGCGGTGGATTCGGAACCGAGCATTCTATTCCACAACAACCACGACGGCACCTTCACCGATGTCGCGGTTATGTCTGGCTGCGCTTACAACGAGGACGGCCACGAGCAGGCAGGCATGGGCCTCGCAGTGGCCGACTACGACTGCGACGGCTGGTTCGACATCTTCAAAACCAACTTTGTTGACGACACCTGCAATCTCTACCACAACAACGGAGACGGAACCTTCAGCGATCTGTCGTTCACCTCCGGCGTCGGAATCAACAATAACTATGTGGCGTGGGGCTGCGGCTTTATCGATTACGACAATGATGGCTGGCAAGACATTGTTCAGGTCAACGGGCACGTCTATCCGGAGGTCGACAAATATAACTTCGGAGAAGCGTTCAAGAATCCGCGGCTCGTGTATCGGAATCTCGGCAACGGCCATTTTCAGGATGTTTCTTCACTCATGGGTCCTGGTATCAGTGAGCGCTTTTCCAGCCGTGGGGCGGCTTTTGGAGACTATAACAACAACGGCTGCATGGACGTCCTCGTCTTGAATATGAACGATCTGCCTTCGCTGCTTCGCAATGTCGGAGCCAACAAGCAGAATTGGATCAAGATCAAACTGCTGGGAACCAAATGCAATCGCACCGCAATTGGAGCGCGGGTGCGCGTTACCACCGGCAAGCACACACAGATGGACGAAGTACATAGTGGCACAAGCGTCATGTCGCAGAACGACCTGCGTCTCCACTTTGGGCTTGGCCAGGCGGCCACCGTCGATTCGATCGAAGTCAAATGGCCAACCACGCAGAAGATCGAACGATTCGAGCAGATAAAGGCGAATCAGATATTGACGATTCGCGAAGGGCAAGGGATCGTCGCAACATTCAAGCCGGCTTCTACCTAACGCGGATTCGCAGCCCCGACATAAAGATTGCCACAAAAGTTCGAATGCCTGCTCCCTCAGTGCGCGGCCGGATAAGTCGGCTGCCCGCCCACCAGAAACTGCTTTACCGCGCGCCGCTGGCGTTCAACCTCGGCGGCCTGTTGCTTTTTCATCTCATCGTGCAGATGAAACTCCTGCTCGGCTTTCGCGGTCGCCCCGATCCGATCGTAGGCCACCGCCAGCCGGTAATGAGCATCCACCAACTCCGGATTCGCCGCGATTGCCTTGTTGAAATCGTCAATCGCTTTCTCAAAATTGCGCTGGGAATATTTGAGAATCCCAAGCTGCAGGTAAGCCTCGCCGCATTGAGCGTCGATCTGCAAAGCTCTATTGAGCAGCGTCTCCACCTGTTGCAAAACCTGCTGGTCCAACGGCTGCGCGTACCCTTTCAAGACCGCCATCGCGTAATAGTAATTCGCGAGAGAGTTTCCCGGCTGAAGATCGACAAACCGCGCTAATCTCTGCTGAACGCACGGCAATGGATTGGGGGCCACCACCTCAATTCTGCCCATGAAGATGTATGGATTGAGGTCCGCTGGACTGAGATCGGAGGCATCGCAGAGACGTTGGGCCGCCTCCTCGTAGTGGGCGCCGGCAAACAGAGTCGTACCCAGTGCAGTCAGCATTCTGACTGACTTCGGATATGCCTTGGCCCCGTTTTGAAAGACCTCCTGAGCCTGCAATATAGCCCGATGAAGCAGCAACTCAGAGCCCCACGCGAAATAGTTTTCTTCGCTCTCGTCCATGCGAACGGCTTGCTCATATTCGTGCACCGCAGCCAACGGATCGCCGGTTGATTCGTCAAGCTCGCCCGCCACGCGATGCAGGTCCGCGCTCTCCCCATGTTCCAGCAACTTCTCCACGTGTTCGCGGGCCTGCGAGAAACTGCCCTTCCCTCTCAAAGCCAGCGCCAGTTGGTATTCGTTGGCACGATTGGCTGGATCGATCTGGTATGCGGTCTGAAGCAGTGGAAGGGCCTCGCCGTATCTGCCCGCATGGAGATAAAAATCGCCGAGCTGGCGGTTTGCCTCGAAACTGGCAGGGGCGCCTGCAAGAGCTGCACGCAGCTTGTCTTCAGAATGGTCAGCTTTCCCGGCGCTGCTGGTCGATTCAGCCGAATCGTGCCTTGAAGCATTCGCCTTGAGCTTCAGCGTCTCACGCGTAAGAGCTTCGCTCGTTCGCAGGCTTGTGTCCGATCCGTGCCCGCCCGCGGCAGTCCAATCCATAACCCCCGCAACTGTGAAATTCGGTGTGTCAGCGAATTCCATGGTTTGGGTTATCGGTACTGAAGATGCGCCGGAATCTGTATGGGCCACGGGCGCATCTGCTAGGAGCACATCTATCTGCTTTTGCTCTCCTGGCAACGATATATTCAGGGGAATGGTGCGGCTGATCAGTCCCGATCTCTCCGCGCTCAACAAGTATCTACCGGTCCCAGGCGCGGAAAACATGAATGCGCCGGCAGCGCTTGTTTTCGTCTCCAGGCTGGTTAAAACGCCCTCGCGCACGAGCCTTACAAACGCGTCCTGAACCGGCACTCCCGCTGAATTGAGGACTCTGCCCTGGATCGTAACCTCAGCGGCGTGCTGCGCGGGGGCGTCCTGTGCGGCCGCCGGGATTGACGCGCTATACAGCGCCACGGCGACTCCTAGAGTGGCCAGCAGACGATGGCAGTTTCCGGTCGCGGATGAAGCTAGCAGATTGTGTGAGCCGTTTCCCAAATCTGTTGGAAGAGTAAAAAAGCGGCGCACTGCGGCCCGGAGGCAGGCCGCAGCCAACAGCCGATCGTTGCGCATAGTTGCTACTCCTCGCTAGCTGGTGCCAGGCCCGTGCGAAACATGGCGATGGCTTCAATCTCAATCAGCAATTCAGGCCGGCAGAGGATGGCCTGGATACCGGTCGACGCCGGCAGCGGATCAAGGCCCTGCGCCTTGAAGAAGGCAGTGCGCTCCTCGTTGAAGGCGTCGTAATCACGCTCGATGTCACGCAAGTAGCAACTGGTGCGCATTATATCCTTCCAGGTGCAGCCTTCGCTGGCTAGCAATCCGGTGATGTTGGTCAGGCTGCGGCGCATCTGGGCGCGGAAATCGCCGATATGCACGCTCTTGCCGTTCTCGTCGATCGACGCCGTGCCGGAGATGAGCAGAATGGACAGCCCTTTCAGATCGATCCTCATGCCCCGCGAAAACGAACTTGGCTTGGCATAGGCGAATGCTTCGTTGAGCACGCCATGATTGGTGATGGCGCGCTTCTTGATCGGCACGCGTGCATTCGTCTCAAGTATTTTGGCAAAGTCATTCATCGCGATGACTCCTCATCTTTCGCTGGCGTGCGTGGCTGTTGAAGAATTCAATGGCACAATGACCCTGCCCTTAGAATATGCATCTCCTAACCGGCTGATTTACGAGGATATTAACCCCGGCGGTCTTAGTCAAGGCGCGTAGAGCGCAAGCTACGCGGTCTGTTTTTGGCAACCGCCAATATCCAGGCGGGTGCCGCCTTGAGAGCGCAATTCCAGTTTTGTACGAACTCGATCGTGCCGATGTAGTTCAACATTGAGTCCATTGGTATTCGGTTATAACAGAGTAGCAACGCAATGACCTTATCCGTGGCTTGACGGATGGTTTCAAAGCGTTCGCCGTGCAGTCGCACCACCTTTCGGCCGCGGATGCAGATCGATTTCCCCAAAAACCGTCTATGGGCGGCACAATTCCCATGGAAAACTCATTAGGCAGGTGTTTCGGTATATGATCCAGATGAAAATTTCGAGGGGTTCGCAGGGACCATATACGTATCCCGCTCGCGGAATCTCTGGTGGGAGGCAAAATGAAAACCTTATCACGTCGCGATTTGTTGAAGTCCAGCCTGCTGGCGCCGGCCGCTGTGGCGGCCCACGGCATGGGGCCGATGGGCACCGCAATCCAGGCTGCCGGAGTTGAGCCAGACACGCAACCTGTTGGCGCCATGCCCAAACCTGCAACGCACGGCGCCGGACGCGAACGCCTCCTGCTGGACTTCGGCTGGCGCTTCAACCTCGGCAATGCGAATGACCCGGCCAAGGACTTTGGCTTCGGCAGCGGACGGTCCGGCAGCTTTCAAAAAACTGGAAGCTTCCTTCCTGCCGGCAATAGTGCCTTCGACGATAGCGACTGGCGGCCCGTCGACCTGCCCCACGATTGGGCTGTCGAGTTGCCTTTCGAGAACGACCGCGCGCTTGCCAACAAGGGATTCTATCCCTTGGGACGAACCTACCCGGCAACAAGTGTGGGTTGGTATCGCCGTGTCTTCGAGCTTTCTGAAGCCGATGCCGGCAAGCGAATCACCATCGAGTTCGACGGTTCTTACCGCGAGACCATGGTGATCTTCAACGACTTTTACATCGGCCGGCACAGCGGTGGATACGATCCTTTCAGTTTTGACGTAAGCGACTTCGCGACACCGGGCGGAAAAAACGTTCTGCTGGTGCGCGTGGATGCCACATCCAGCGACGGCTGGTTTTACGAAGGCGCGGGGATCTACCGCCACGTGTGGCTGGTGAAGACCGACCCAGTGCATGTAAAAAAATGGGGAACCTTCGTGACCTCCGAGGTGCGCGGCGGAGAAGCCGCTCTTTCGATCCTCACCGAGGTGGAGAACCAGGGCGTGACTGCGCAGGACGTGCGCGTGATCTCCACGGTTCTCGATTCCGCCGGCAACGAAGCCGGAAAAGCCGTTACAGCTTTCTTGTCCATTCCGGGAGTTGGAGAACAAACCTACAAGCAGGAGTTGGTAGTCAAGCGGCCCCGCCTTTGGTCTCTCGAGGAGCGAAACCTCTACAAGCTGGTGACGGAAGTAAGAGCCGGCAATAACATAGTGGATCGCTGCGAGACGCCGTTTGGTATTCGCGACGTAAAGTTCGACCCAGAGAAGGGCTTCTTTCTAAACGGCAAATCCGTGAAGCTGAAAGGCACATGCAATCACCAGGACCACGCCGGCGTAGGCGCCGCGGTGCCGGATGCCGTGCAGTACTACCGCATTCGCAAGCTTCAGGAAATGGGTTGTAACTCCATTCGCACCTCCCACAACCCTCCTACACCAGAACTGCTGGACGCCTGCGACGAGCTGGGAATGCTGGTCTTCGATGAGACCCGGATGATGTCGTCCAATCCCGAAGGCCTGAGCCAATTCAAAAATCTTGTCCGGCGCGACCGTAATCGTCCCAGCGTCTTCATGTGGTCTATGGGAAATGAAGAAGGCCAGGCGAACACTGACAAGGGATTGAAGATCCTGACCGCCATGAAAGCTGTCGCGGCCGAAAACGATGGTTCACGGCCGGTGTCAATTGCCCCCATCCGCGCCATCGGAGTCGGCGGCCTGGTGGAATGCGATGTCATGGGCTACAACTACATGGACCCGGGCGCGGAGGCCTATCACAAAGCCCATCCTGACAAGCCCGTCGTCGGCACGGAAACGGTAAGCGCCGTGGGCACGCGCGGCATTTATGTCACCGATTTCGACAAAGGCTATGTCAGTTCGTATGATCCCTACACTACGACCGGCCGCGCGTCGGCGGAAGGCTGGTGGCGCTTCTGCAATGCGCGGCCCTGGCTCTCCGGCGGCTTCGTCTGGACAGGTTTCGACTATCGCGGCGAACCCTCGCCGGACGGCTGGCCGAACATCAGCTCGCAGTACGGCATCATCGATACCTGCGGTTTTCCCAAAGACAGCTTCTTCTACTACCAGTCGTGGTGGACCGGGAAGCCAGTGCTGCACCTGTTTCCGCACTGGAATTGGCCGGGATTGGAAGGAAAAGAGATCGCGGTCTGGGTCTATTCAAACCTGGACAAGGTGGAATTGTTTCTGAACGGCCAGAGCCTGGGCGCGAAGGATATGAAGAAGGATTCGCACTTGGCCTGGAACGTGAAGTATGCTCCCGGAGTCATCGAGGCAAGGGGATTCAAGTCAGACAAGGTGGTCATGACTGCGAAGCGGGAAACTACCGGCTCCGCAGCCAAATTGGTGATGAGTGCGGACCGCATGGAGATCTCCGCTGACGGCGAGGACGTGGCCATGTTCGCCGTGGAAGTGCGCGATGCACAAGACCGCGTCGTGCCCATCACCGATAACGAAGTTGCTTTCACCGTCTCCGGGAAGGGGCGGCTGATCGGCACCGGCAACGGAGACCCCACCAATCAGGAACCCGATACGGGCACATCGCGAAAGGCCTTTTCCGGTCTTTGCATGGCGCTTGTCCAGTCCATCAAAACTGCAGGCAGCATCACGCTAGAGGCGACGTCACCCGGGCTTGCACCGGCACGCGTAACCATCGTGACAAAGCCGGCGACGCTGCGGCCCCAAGTGGCAGTTTGGAAACGCGAGGTGCCAGCGGGCGCGGGCATCACCGGATTGTGGAGACCAATACCGGCCGCAGGTGGGGCCTCCAGCCTAGTCGCGGCTCTCGCTGGCGAAGACAGCACGCTCTACTCTCTGCGCCAGAATGGGGCCAAGCTTGAAGGTATCGTAGAGGGTGCCGGCGGCGGCTTCTTCGGCGGTAACGATGCCGGAGCCCCAGTCGAAGAAGGCAAAGTAGATGGCAACAGCGTTTCATTCAAGGTTGGCAGCAGCAGCTATTCGGGAACCATCAAGGATGATCGCATTGAGCTAGAGCGCACCACGGATCCGCGCATGCAGATGCCTCACCCTGCGGAGCCTGAAGGTCCTCGGCCGGTGATCGGGCCGCCGCCGGATGGATCGGATCCATCGAGAAACCCTAACCTGCGCCTCCCCCCCACCGTTCCGCTGGTTCTGCATCGAGTTCAGCGGTAGAGGGAGACCCAAGCATCTTGATGGCGATCGGTTTTTCCCTGGCGCCGATCGCCAAAGGTGCCAGGTGGCATTGGAACTTTTTCGGAGCGAAGCTGCAATGTTGTTCAAGCGTCGGCTCACTTCTCCCTCATGCCCATGCGAAAATCAGCCCTTGCCGAAAGCAGGGCGGCGGAATAGTATTCCCGTGAAAAGGCTTTCAGGAGATAAACGTCATGCGTACTAGCCTGTCTCTTTCTTTAGCTGTCCTTGCCTTCTCCGCCTTCACCGCCGCCGCGCAATCCGCGCCCAAGCCCTCCGCCGCTAACGCGCATCCGGCCAAAACCCACGCCGCCGCGCCCCTGACCATCGCTCCCACCCCGCCCATGGGATGGAACAGTTGGAACTTTTTTCATCGCAACGTCACCGACAAGGACATCCGCGCCGCCGCCGACCAACTTGTCTCCACCGGCATGAAGGACGCCGGCTACATCTACGTCAACATCGACGACACCTGGGAAGGCGAGCGCGACTCGATCGGCGTTCTTCACACTAACGACAAGTTCCCCGACATGAAGGCGCTCGCCGATTACGTCCACTCCAAAGGCCTCAAGATCGGCATTTACTCCGGCCCCGGCGCCAAGACCTGCGGAGGCTACGCGGCCTCGCTCGACCACGAGGCCCAGGATGCGAATATGTACGCCTCGTGGGGCATCGACTACCTTAAGTACGATCTGTGCAGTTTCAGAAAAGATGTGATGGCGGCAAAAGCTCCAGACGATAAGGCCGAGCAGATGCGCCTCATGGTCGCCGCCTACGACAAGATGGGCAAAGCCCTCAAGGCCACCGGCCGCCCCATCGTCTACTCGCTCTGCCAGTATGGCTGGGATGCCCCCTGGGAGTGGGCTCCAGCGCTCGGTGGCAACCTCTGGCGCACCACCGGCGACGTCCGGCCCGACTGGATGAGCATCGTCGACATCATCAACCAGAATGCGGGCCTCGCCAAATACGCCGGCCCCGGCCACTGGAACGATCCCGACATGTTGGAGGTTGGCAATGGCAAGCTCTCGCTGGCCGAAAATCGCGCTCACTTCTCCATGTGGGCCATCCTCGCCGCCCCGCTTCTCGCCGGCAACGACCTGCCCAACATGAAGCCCGAAATCAAAACCATTCTCACCAACAAAGACGTCATCGCCATCGATCAGGACAAGCTCGGCCATCAGGGAACCCGCGCCTATGTCGACGGCGAAGTCGAAGTCTGGACACGCCATCTCTCCGGCGGAGCCATGGCCATCGCCGTCCTCAACGTCGGCTCCGACCGTGTCGCCACTCATCCCTTCCATCTGAGTCTCGCCAAGCTGGGCCTCAAGGGCCCCGAAGCCTGCAAAGACCTCTGGACAGGCAAGGACGTCACCCTCACCGACAACCAGTCCATCGAACTGCCCAGCCACGACATCCTGCTGGTAAAAATCGCTTCGCCGAAATAGACGCGAGTTACTAGGTCTCTGATCGCTTGTTGTTGCACCAACTCCGGGTGCACCAGGTCCGGGGCCCCCACGGACAGGTCTTTGTCCGTAGGGTGCAGACGGAGCCGTACTGAAACGACCGAATCTTTCCTTTGGGATTGTCGCATAGGCAGTTCACTAAGAAGTTCAAGCTGGCCTCTGTACGGCGGTCGGAAGCAGGCGTTTCACTAGCCGAGGTGGCACGTGAACTGCAGCCCCTCAACCCCGAGGTCCTTCATCGGTTCGATCATTTGCGTTCCGGAGAAAGCACTTTCGATAGCGAAGGCAGTGAATGAATACTGCGCTTCACGAACAAACCCGCTCGTACAGAACGTCGGTCGTATCAGTGCCGGCAGTTTCTTTGTGCCGCTGGCTGCAACAGCCATTGGCCCGTTTGGGCCTAGTTCTGGTCAATGTCGTTTGAGTCTGGGTCGGAGAGCCCAGAATCTGGCAACTTCCATGCGACTATTCTGCCCAGGCTAATGTGAATGATGAAAGCGCCCTGCGAAAAGCCAAACCCAGTACCTAAGCGTAATTCCCTTTTCTTTCACTGCCTGTCCAGCCGGAACACCGCCGCCTGAAAATCTCCTCTAAATCCTTCGTCCATCTCAAGCCCGTGATTCATCCACCACGCCCCGCTGGCGACCTCCGGCGTTCCCACTCGCACCTTGCCCTCAATCGAACTCAACTTGTACTCCGCTGTCGCATCAAGCCCCTTCAGCTTGAGGGTCGGAAACCCGTGCCCCTCTTGTGTCGAGTGGATAAAGACAAACACCACTCCCTGGCTCTTGTCCGCCTTCACCGTCTCCGTCGCTGAAAACTCGTTCCCATCGAGTGGCGCGATCAGCCGGTACAGATCGCCTTGAACAATCGTCGACTGTACCTCCTTGTACGCCGCGATCAGCCGCTTGGCTACCGCCGTCTCGTCCGGCGTCCACTTATCAATGTTCGCTCCAATCCCCAGTGCCCCCTGCATCGAGCTAAGCATTCTGTACTGCAACGAAGTTGTGCGCTTGTTCAGCCAGTGTGGCGAGTCAGTCACCCAAGCCATCATGATCTGCGGCGTGTACGCATATGTAAACCCGTTCTGTTGCGTCAGCCGGTCAAAGGGATCGGTATTGTCCGAGGGCCAAACCTCGTCAACATATTTCAGAATCCCAAGGTCCACGCGCCCGCCACCGCCCGAGCACGATTCAATCTCCACCTTAGGATGCCGCTGCCGCAGCTCTGCGAGAATTCCGTACAAGTTCTTCGTGTATTCCACGTAAACCTGCTTCTGCTCTGAAGGAGGAACCTGACCCCAGCCCGGCTCACTCCAGTTGCGGTTGTAATCCCATTTCAAAAATGCAATATCGTTTTCCGTAAGCAGCTTGTCCAGAAAGTCCAGGATGTACGCGCGCACGTCCGGTCGCGCGAGGTTCAACACCAGTTGATTGCGCTGCTGTGACTCCGGACGCCCCTTGAAGTTCAGCACCCATTCCGGATGTTTGCGATAGAGATCCGAGTCCGGGTTCACCATCTCCGGTTCCACCCACAGTCCAAAGTCCATCCCCAGCGCATGAACCTTGTCGATCAAAGGCTTCAGACCATGAGGAAACTTTTTCTGGTTCACATACCAGTCACCCAGTCCTGCGTGGTCGTCTTTGCGCTGCCCAAACCAACCGTCGTCCATCACGAAGCGATCTATCCCAAGCGCGGCCGCCTTCTCCGCGAGCGCCATCTGGCCGGCTTCGTTCACTCCGAATTCGGTCGCTTCCCAGGAGTTGTAAATCACTGGCCGCAGCTTAGGTGTCAGGGTCTTTGGCTCCGCTCCTGCAGTTTTATCCGCCATCGAACTCGCTACCGGCAGAATGTGCTCCAACTCAAAGTGGTGCAGGAGCCTCGACGCTCCACCCAAACCATCCACCGAGTATCCACCGTAGAAAACTGGCGTCTCGAGCGACATCCCCGGATGCAATACATATCCGAAGTCGAAGGGATTGAACCCTCCCGTCACTCTCACGGCATCCAGTTGATCCCGCTCCACCGTGATCCGCCAGGACCCGCTCCACGCCAACGCACCGAACCACACCTCGCCGTGATCCTCATTCGCTTCGCCAGCCTGCAGCGCAAACCACGGGTTTGCCTGATGCCCGGTCGAGCCACGCCGGCTCTCGATTACGCGCGCACCGGCAAGAACAGGCTCCTGGTTCAGCGTCCATTCGCCGGCCCATCGACCCGTCAGGTAGTTCAAAGTGTATTTGGCTGCCGGCAGTGACCACGATGCGGCTGCGGCCTGCTCCACTGTAGCCGCCTCTGTCCCGCGATTTTCAATCGTCGCCCACCTCGCCAGGATGCCGCTTCCGCTATCCATCGCATAGTGCAGCGTCACATAAATCGGACGCGAAATATCCTTCATTACCACGTCGAACCCTTTCGTGGTCGCCGTGTGGCTCTGGTAGTGCAGCACCAAGTCGCGGTTCCCGTCGGGGAAAGTCATCTTTAGCGCAGGCTCCATAAACAGCCCGCCACCCCAACCCGCATACTCCTGTGGTGTATTTGTGTAGGACGAATCGAACGAAGCCCACTCCGGCATTGGCTGGGCCGCCGGAAAAGTATCCGATCCACCCAGTCTTCCGCCCCAGTAGAGCTGTTGAAGCTCCCCTCGTGCATTCACGCCAAACACATAAGAACTCCCGCCGCCATCCAGCCGGAAAACCTTCGAAGTCGAATCGAAACTGACTAGAGCGGGCTGAGCTGATGCTGCAAGTGAGGCGAACAGCAACGCAAGCAAGGATGAAAAGATCTTCAACATTTCCGATTTCCTTGGAGATTTTAGAGACCGGCTCATCATAACACTCAACCCATCCTGCCTTCTTGCTTTAGATTGGCGGCGTGCAATGGTCTACACGCCCCCCGGCTATGACATAAGTGTGCGAACACGCTACCCGGTCCTCTATCTCCAGCACGGCGGGGGCGAGGACGAGACAGGCTGGACAAAGCAGGGACGCGCGAATTTCATACTCGACAATCTGATCGCTGCGAAGAAGGCCCAGCCCATGATCCTCGTGATGGAAAACAGCACTGTGTTGAAGCAGGGCGAGCGTCCACCGGCGCCGCCGAGCACACCGGGCGTGGTCGTCGCGCCGTCGCCGACCTTCGGTGAGATTGTCATCAGGGACCTCATTCCCACAATCGACGGGCGGTTCCGTACGCTGCCAGGCCGGGAGCATCGCACCATCGCGGGCCTTTCGTTCGGGGCGGCCTACGCTCTGGATATCGGTTTCAGCCACCTGGATATGTTCTCCTACTTCGGATCTTTCAGCGGCACTGTCCTGGCGAGCATGGACGTGAAGAATTCCTACGGGGGTGTACTCAGCAATGCGACTGAGTTCAATAAGAAGGTTCGCTTGCTGCTCATCGCTGCAGGAACGGCCGAGAGTCGCGGTTGAAAGCAGCGCAACACGCGCGGGAAGAGTTCGAGAAAGGCGGGATTAACTACGTTTGGTACGAGTCACCGGGGACAGCGCACGAGTGGCTGACATGGCGCCTCGACCTGAACGAGTTTGCCCCAAAGCTGTTCCGGGACTGATCGCTTCCGGTTAGCCCCGGCGCATACTCCTTCTTCAGGAAAGCGCTACGCAATAATCCTCTATTCGTTAGTTGAGTCGCGGAAAACGCCTAAAACGGTAGACTGGAAGCGGCTTTTCTAGTCATGGGGAGTGTCACCCGATGGGTGAGTCGCCAGGGGCAGAGGTTTCCGTCAAT